>Ga0208917_1001275_pt1 | contig 12589 bp, 12 predicted proteins | sample DEB08_DNA_10_FD_185500 | JGI IMG/M metagenome (GOLD analysis project Ga0208917, IMG submission 185500) | Aqueous microbial communities from the Delaware River and Bay under freshwater to marine salinity gradient to study organic matter... | ecosystem: Environmental > Aquatic > Marine > Coastal ...
TTATCACCACCTGGCAGTCCATCTACAAACTACCCCGCAAATACTTTTCAAGATTTAATGTGGTCGTTGGAGATGAGGCACACCAGTTTAAGTCTAAGTCTCTAATATCTATAATGGGAAAACTTTCAGATGCGAAATACAGATTTGGTTTTACAGGCACTCTTGATGGAACTCAAACTCATAAATGGGTATTGGAGGGCTTATTTGGCCCTTCATATAAAATCATCAGAACAGAAGAACTGATGAAGAAGGGGCACGTTGCCAAGTTAGACATCAACGTGCTTCTATTGAAACACTTACCACATAAGTTCGAAAACTTTGAAGAAGAAGTCCAGTACATTATTAATCATGATAGACGAAACAAGTTTATACGTAACCTTGCCCTTGATCTTAAAGGCAATACGCTCATACTATTTTCCAGAGTTGAAGGACACGGACAACCATTATTCGATTTAATAAATAACTCAAAGGCAGACAACCGTCATGTCTTCTTTGTTCATGGTGGTGTGGCAACGGAGGACAGAGAGAAGGTAAGAGAGATTACGGAAAGAGAAAACAACGCGATTATTGTCGCTTCATACGGCACATTCTCTACTGGTATTAATATTAAAAATCTCCACAATGTTATTTTTGCTTCTCCTTCTAAATCCAGAATTAGAAATCTGCAAAGTATTGGAAGAGTACTCAGAAAAGGCAATAACAAAACAAAGGCAACTTTATATGATATCGCTGACGATATATCCTACAAATCCAGGAAAAATTATACCCTTAATCATTTAATCGAAAGAATTAAAGTATATAATGAAGAAAATTTTAATTACGATATTGTAAACATACCACTTAAAAATTAATGGAAGAAGAATTTTATGCCATTCTTAAATTAGTTTCTGGAGAAGAATTATTCTCTTTGGTTCTTATAGATGATTCTACCGATGAAACTATATTAGTATTACAAAATCCAATTACAATAAAAGTAATTCATTCTTCCAGTGGATCGTTATTGAAAGTAAAACCATGGATGGATCTTACTGAAGATGATATTTATTTTATAAAATTGGATAAAGTAATTACTATGACTGAATCAAATAATGAAAAACTAATTGAACTTTATAACAATTATCTTGAAGATGATGACAGTCAATCATCTATTGATGTCTACAGAACTTCTGGTCAAGTAAAAGTGTCGGAACAAAAAGGTTATATCTCTTCTGTTGACTCTGCTAGAGATATGCTTGAAAAGATCTTTAAAGGTATTAAAGAAAGCTAGATCTCATCTTTAACCGGGACAAACCTAGTCTACTGATGTTTTAAGCATTTGTCAAGCCCCTACAACCTGTGCTATAATGTTACCAAGACAAGTTGAACAAAAGTATTGATTATGGCAAAAAAGAAATCTGAGCATTATGTTAATAACAAAGAGTTTCTAGAGGAACTTATAAATTATAGAGCAAGAGTATCTAAACACTTTATAGAGAACTTTGGTAGAGAACCTACGAAAGAGGATAGATCTAAACATTGGCCTGGAAAACCTCCGATTACGAATTATCTTGGTGAATGTTTTTTAAAGATTGCAACACACCTCTCATATAAACCAAACTTTGTGAACTACATGTTTAGAGAGGATATGATTTCTGATGGTATTGAGAATTGCGTTCAATATATTCATAACTTTGATCCTGAGAAGTCAAAAAATCCTTTTGCATATTTTACTCAAATTATTCACTTTGCTTTTCTTCGTAGAATTGGTAAAGAAAAGAAGCAATTGGAGATTAAAACAAAGATCATTGAAAGAACAGAGTTTTCTGAAGTTATGATGGTTGATGATAGTTTCTTGACAGGAAATAGATCTGATTATAATACTATTAAAGATAATATTAGTTATCGCTCTCAAAATCGATGAAAGTTGCCATTATTTCTGATACCCACTACGGATTTAAAAAAGGATCAAAACAGTTTCATGATTATTTTGAATTGTTTTATAAAAACGTATTTTTTCCAACATTAGAAAAAGAGGGAATTACTACTGTCATTCATATGGGTGATACCTTTGATAGTCGAAAAGCAATTGATTATCAGAGTTTAGAATGGGCAAAGAGGGTTGTGTTTGATCCTCTTAGTAAGTATAAAGTTCATATGTTGGTGGGTAATCATGATACTTACTATAAAAATACTAACAGTATAAATTCTCCAGAATTACTTCTTGAAGATTATAAAAATATTTCAACTTACAGTAGTGCAACCGAAGTCACCATTGGTGGTCTAGATATATTATTCGTTCCGTGGATTAATGAAGAAAATGAATGCCAATCTCTTGAACTTATTAAAAATACAACTTGCAACTGTGCGATGGGGCACCTTGAACTCACAGGATTTAGAGTTAATAAACAAATCGTCATGGAGAATGGTCTTTCTGGCAAGTTATTTAAGAAGTTCACCAAGGTCTTCTCGGGCCACTACCACACTCGATCGGATGATGGACGGATCTATTACTTGGGAAATCCATACGAAATGTTCTGGTCAGACGCAGGTGATAGGAGAGGATTCACTATCTTTGACACAGAAACTCTTGAACATACTTCGATAGATAATCCTTATACTATGTTTCATCTTCTCACATATGATGATGATTCTGCATCGCTTTTCAATGCTACTGAATATCAAAACAAAATTGTCAAGGTAGTCGTAAAAAATAAAAATAGACCAAAAGAATTTGACAAGTTTCTTGATAAATTATATAAATCTGGGGCACAGGAAGTAAAGATTGTAGAAAACTTTCAAATCATTAGAGATGATGAAAACTGTGATGTTGATGATGATGAAAATACAATTAATATTTTGAATAGATACATTGATGATTCTGAAATCAATTTGGATAAAACAGTTATTAAAGGAATCTTTCAAAATTTGTATAGGGAAGCATATGAGGTAGAATAAATGTATCTTTTGACTCTTAAGGATCGTAAAGATGATGGAGCATATGCTGTTGCTGACAGGTATGGAGAAAAAGTTTTATTTTTCTTTGAAGAAGAAGATGATGCAGTAAGATATGCTATGCTATTGGAAGAAGATCCTGAGTATGAAAAAGAAATGGAAGTTGTAGAAGTTGATGATGAAATGGCCATAAGAACCTGCACGATGTATAATTACAAATACACTGTAGTTACTCCTAATGATATTATTATTCCACCAAAAGCATGATTATTTTTAAAAAAATTCGTTGGCGTAATTTTCTTTCTACTGGACAGCATTTTACAGAGGTAAATTTTCAAACTAGTAATACAAATTTAATCATTGGGTCAAATGGTGCGGGAAAGTCTACAATTTTAGATGCACTGACATTTGTTCTCTTCAATAAACCATTTCGTAAAATCAATAAACCTCAGTTGGTTAATACAACCAATGAAAAAGAATGTCTTGTAGAAATTGAATTTTCGATCAACTCAAAAGAATATAAAATTTCTAGAGGAATAAAACCCAATATTTTTGATATTATAGTTGATGGAGAAACTCTTAATAGAGAAGCAGACGATCGATCAATGCAAAAACTGCTTGAAGAAAATATTTTAAAATTAAATTATAAATCTTTTACTCAGATTGTAATTCTTGGTAGCAGTACTTTTGTTCCATTTATGCAATTGTCATCTGCCAACCGTAGAGAGGTAATTGAAGATCTTCTGGATATTCGTATTTTTTCTACTATGAATTCTTTAGTGAAAGAGAAAATCAAAGAGGAAAAAAGTCTCATTAAAACTCTGAATCTTAAAGAAGAATCTTTGCATGATAAAGTTGAAATGCAACAGAACTTCATCGAAGAGTTGGAGAATCGTGGTCATGCCAATATTAATGCCAACAAGGAAAAGATTACCAAGTTAGATGATGAAGTTGGCATTTATATGGATGAAAATGCCAAGACCGAAGAGGAAATTCATAAGTTCACAAAGGAGCAAGAAGAGGTTATTGGTGCCGGTGATAAGTTAGTAAAGCTTAATAATCTTAAAGGTAAAATCTCCCAGAAAGTATCTGCGATTACGAAAGAGCATAAGTTTTTCACAGAAAATACGGTATGCCCTACCTGCACCCAGAGTATTGAGGAAGAGTTTCGGTTAAATAGAATTAGCGATGCTCAAAATAAGGCAAAGGAACTCAAAGAAGGTTACGAAGAACTCGAAAACACCATCAAGTTCGAACAAGAAAGAGAGCGTCAATTTACCGTCCTATCTAAGGAGATTACAAAGTTAACGCATGGCATTTCTCAAAACAATACTCGGATATCACTTAATCAGCGACAAATCCGAGATCTTGAACATGAAATTCAAACTATTGCCGAGAACCTTGCAAACCGAAATACTGAACATGAGAAGTTAGCAGAATTCAAAAAAAATCTCCAAAATACAATTGAAGAACTAGAAACTAAAAAAGAACAAGTCGTTTATTACGACTTTGCCCATTCTCTTTTAAAAGATGATGGCGTTAAAACGAAGATAATTAAAAAGTATCTTCCGTTCATAAATCAGCAAGTTAATCGTTATTTGCAAATGATGGATTTTTATATTAACTTCCATCTTGATGAGGAATTTAATGAATCGGTAAAATCTCCAATTCACGAAGATTTTTCATATTCTTCATTTAGTGAAGGTGAAAAAATGAGAATTGACTTAGCACTTCTTTTCACATGGAGAGAAGTTGCAAGGGTCAAAAATTCCACAAATACTAACTTGCTGATTATGGATGAGGTATTTGATTCATCTTTAGATGGTTTAGGAACAGATGAGTTTTTAAAAATTATTCGTTTTATAATCAAAGATGCAAACATCTTTGTAATTTCTCATAAGACAGATATGCACGATAAATTTGAATCTGTCATAAAATTTGATAAAATTAAGGGATTTAGTAAAATAATCTAAATATTATGAAGTGGCAGAAGAAATAAATGCTTTCGACACAATATCGTCTTCGGTTGGAATTCATTTGTAAGTGTATTGCAAATGGGGAAGAAGTAAAACTTGAAGACATGATCTGGGCAGAGAAACTTGCCAAGGCAAATACTTCTGCCAGAGAGATGCTTAAGATAGCAAGAGGACGTGCTGCTAACCCTGATATGGTTGAGGGTAGTATGGACGACTTTATGAATAAGATGGGGCTAGGTGATCCTGACCCATCAAATCATCGCACTGGTTTTGGTAGTGCTGATGAGATTGTAGATTGGTTTAACCAAGACAAACCTGAGGATTGGAGGCAACGTGACTGAAACATCAGTAATTTATTCTAACGGAAGTCAAGAATGTGAGCGTATTGGTATGCTACTCAAAGCATTGGGTGGTGAGTTTCATGAGTATCTACTTGGCGTAGACTTTAGTGATCGCCAGTTCCGCGCCGAGTTTGGACCAGAAGCAACATATCCACAAGTTTCTTACGGATCTGAGCACATTGGTAGTATTAAAGAAACATTACACTATTTGTGTATTAAAGGAATTATTTGATGACTTGGAAAGAAGAATATAAAAAGATAAAAAAACTTAAACCAAAGCAAATTGATTTGTTAGATAACGGACCACACAGTCTTACTGATTCTTGGGCACTTAATGCCATGTGGTGTGATTGGAAAAGGAAAACGGTACTCCATAAATAAGGAGTGCTTTTTTTTATAAATATTTTTAAAACTAGAACTGGTAAGATGAATTCCAAAGATTATAGGAAACTGCAAGAGGCATATAAACAGGTTTATGCCCCAAAAACATCTCTAAAAGAAGAAGTATTTGAGTTCTGTCATGGATTGGTTTTTGATACAGAAGAAGAGACTCAATATTTTGTTGAAGAATTATTTAAAGATGAAGCACTTGTTTTAGAATTTTATTATGATGTTTTATCTTTTTCTTATGGTAGTGAGACTGTTTTAACTGAAGAAGTTGAGTATCTCGATGAGATTGCTGGTGGTTTAATTAAGTTTGGACTGAAGGCTGCTAGAGGTGCTCTTAAGAGTAAGGGTGTTTCTGCTGCCGTTAAGGCAATGAATCCTAAGACCTTATTGAAGAAAGGGATTAGACCAGCTACTTTAAGTAAAGGTGGAAAGCAATTAACAGGAGATGCTTTAAAAAATGCCATTGAAGGAGGTACTGGAATAGCTGGTCCCGGAATGAGGAACCTTCGCGCAGCAGCAAAACAAGGTATTCCTGCTCCAGTGAAACCAGGAAAATACCTTGACATGCTTAATGCCAAAAAGGCTGCTGCACCCAAACCTGGATTTATTCAAAGGGGATGGGAAAGACATCTTGCTGCAGGTGGTCCATCAATTGATACGTTGAAAAAGAGAGCAATAACTGATACTGCCCTTGCTACAATGCTTGGACCAGCAATGTCCATGGCATTCCCAGGTGCAATGAAAACTGCATCAACAGTTGCTACATCGGCACCAATTGTCAGATCTGCCGCAACCGCAGCAAAAGCAGCACTTCCTGCTGCAACTCAAGCAACTAGGGCAGCACTTCCTGCTGCAACTAAAGCAACTAAGGCAGCACTTCCTGCTGCAACTCAAGCAACTAGGGCAGCACTTCCTGCTGCAACTCAAGCAACTAAGGCAGCACTTCCTGCTGCAACTAAGGGTGGTGCAATTGTAAAAGTTACTCCTGCTGCTTCTGGTGGCGGTGCAATTGTAAAATCTACTCCCACTGTCTCTGCTTCTGGTGGAGGTGCAATTGTAAGATCTGGAAGTGCATCACTTTCCAAACCCGGTGGTGCAATTGTAAGATCTGGAAAAGGCACTCCAGTTGACGCTACTATTATTCCAGCAAATGTTCGAGTTGTAAATGGTTCTAGAGGAGCTTTAGGTACTGCATCTGCAGGTGCTGGATCTGCTGCACTTACTGGAGGAAAATCTGGTAGAAAAATTCCTGGATGGATGAAGGCTGCAGGTATTGGAGCTGCTGGATTTACTGCTGCTGCTCTTTTGAATAATAAGAAAGATGGTGATAAAGGTGCTACAGCATCTGCACCATCTACAGATTCTGATGCACCTAAGGTACCAACAACTCCTAAGGTACCAACAACTCCTAAGGTACCAACAACTCCTAAGGTACCAACAACTCCTAAGGTACCAACAACTCCTAAGGTACCAACAACTCCTAAGGTACCAACAACTCCTAAGGTACCAACAACTCCTAAGGTACCAACAACTCCTAAGGCACCAACAACTCCAGATACTGCTCCCACAAAACCAGAGGAAGCACTTGCAGATATTGATGACCAGCAAAAATCAAAACTAAGATCTGATATTGATGATCTTAGAAAGATGAGACTGGCTTCTATGGAAAGACAGAAAAAGGGTGGAAAAAACATTATGGGTAAAGATGTTTCTGATAAAGAGTTGGAAGATGCAATTAAGAGTGGAAAACTAGATATTAGTAAAATGTCCTATAGAGAAGAGTATTCAATGAATCCCACAAAACAGATGCGAGGACTGATGGAGGCATATGCTTCCATCTATGAAAAGAAAGATTGTGTTGACAAGAAAGACAAAGGAATGCACAATTGTGCTAAGAAGGTCTGCCATGAACAGTATGGTGAAGGTGAAACCATCTTCGGTCAACATGCTATTCCCGATGAGAACGGTTTCGTCTCTCACTACGATGTTCAGTTTGAGCATGGTATTGTAGAGAATGTATCTGTAGAGGATCTAACAATTCTTGAAGGTTACAAGGTTCATGAAAATCATGAGTATGAAGGTGAGAAGATTTCTGAAGGTCCTGAAGAATATGCTGGTGGTCAGCACCCAAGTAAGCATCCTGACAAGAAGGTTAGGGATAGATATGAAACTCAAAGAAGGAGAGCAGAAGCTCCTAAAGGTGTAGGAGTTCCTGACAAGTCTAAAGGTTATGGTGGAAATCCAGCATATGCTCCAGAATCTGTAGATACCTTTGATATCATCAAAGGTCACCTAATCGATGAGGGTTATGCTGACACCGAAGAATCTGCACTCGCCATCATGACTAACATGAGTGAAGAGTGGAGACAGAGTATTATTGAGGGATGGGCAGAAGTTCGTGCCAATGTCACTGACGCTCTCCCCTGGAACCGTAACACTAAGTACACCACTCAAGGTGAACTCCGTAAGCCTGGTGAAAATGTTTATGGTCAACAAACTGGTAGAGGTTTGAATGTTCAGACTCATGCGGTGAAGAAAGATGGTAAAAATAAAACTACACCTCCCCCACTTAGACCTGCACCACTAATTCAACAGAACATACCAAGTGGAGTGTTTCCCCCACTCATGCCTAAACCAAGAACTAAACCTAGACCTGATAGAGGTAGAGAGTTTTCTCATGGCAGTTGAGCAATAAGTAATCCACTTTTCAAACTGTCCACTGGGAGGTCTTCGGACCTCCTTTTTAGTATAATGGAACCATACGTTAGGGGACAATGAACACTCCAAATTGGCAACACCACTCCAAGAAGGAGCAGAAGCGGAAACTGAAACCGCAAGCACTTCGACAAGCAAAGGCACGTCGCCAAGCACTCAAGAAGCGTCTCCAAAGTGGGGATGCTTCTTTTTATAAATACATAAAAAGTCTTATAGAAAAATGAGAGATCAAGAAATCGTAGGATTAATGGAAGCATATTCTTCTATCTATTCACAATCGGAAGATTGTGATATTGTTTCTGAAGCTCGTGCTATGTCTCACAGTGCTGATATTTTTGATGTTATTCTAGAGCACCTAGTTGCCGAAGGTTTTGCTGATACTGAAGAATCTGCACTCGCTATTATGGCAAATATGAGTGAAGAGTGGAGAGAGAGTATTGTTGAAGGCATCTTTGATTTCCTTCCAAAATCAAAAACTGTTGTTCCTGGAAAGTATGGTAAAAATACCGTTTTGGCTAAGAAGAATGGTGTAGAAGGTGTTGCTGATAAGAGCAAGCCTGGTTCATTCACTCCACAAAAAGGTGGTTGGGATGACATGGATGCTAATAGGTATGCTGATGAAAGAATCAAACAAGGTCATCCTACTGGTGGCGTAAATGTTGCAAATCGCAGAGTAACACCAAACAGAGTAAAGTAATAACCACTTTTCAAACTGTCCACTGGGAGGTCTTCGGACCTCCTTTTTTTGTATAATAGGTCCATACGCAACAGAGCAATGACCGTCCGCCACGAAATCAAGTCCCAACTTGCTAAACTCCTTGCTACTGAGGACTTGGTGGTTGAGCACAAGAAAGTTGAGACCGCACAGTTCAATGTGCATACTCGTGTACTGACTCTTCCAATGTGGGAAAAAGCAAGCAACACCGTCTATGACCTTCTGGTTGGTCACGAAGTTGGTCATGCCCTCTACACTCCCGATGAGAACTGGTTGGAGACACATAAGATCCCACCCCAGTTTGTGAACGTGGTGGAAGACGTTCGCATTGAGAAACTGATGAAGCGTCGTTATGCTGGTTTGGCAAAGACCTTCTACAAAGGATATGAAGAACTTGCTAACCAAGACTTCTTTCAGGTTGAAGATGAAGACATCAGTACTTATAATCTTGCAGATAAAGTCAATCTGTATTATAAGATTGGTAACTTTATTAATGTCCCTTTTGAGGATGATGAGAAAGAACTTGTTTCTTTGATTGGAGAAACGGAAACTTTCTGTGATGTACTTATTGCTGCCTCAAAACTTTACGAGTTTTGCAAGGAAAGGCAGAAAGAAGAAACCAAAACTCAGATAGATTCTCTGGAGTCTCAGCAAACTGGTAGTAACCAACCCGCATCTGAGTTTTCTGATCAACCTGAGGGTGAGAATGAGAATGATCAGGAGCAACCTAGTGAAACTGAGTCTTATGGTGGCACCGCTGAACAACAAAGAGATCAAAATCGGGGTGGTGAAACTGATGATGAACCCGAAGTCAAGACCATGGAGTCTCTTGAGGAAGCACTCAAAGACTTGGTTGAAAACGGTGGTCCTGAGAATGTCTATCTTGAGTTGCCCAAACTTGATTTGAATAAAATTATTGTTCCTAACTTGGAAATTCATGATAAGTGTAAGGAATACTGGAACTCTTGGGTGGAAGAACAGGAGTACTCTACCGAAGAAATCTTTGGTGAAGTTGATAAGAAGTTCGTGGAGTTCAAGCGTTCTGCTCAGAAAGAAGTTAATTATCTTGTGAAAGAGTTTGAGTGCCGTAAAGCAGCAGACTCATATGCTCGTGCTACTACTTCCCGTACCGGTGTATTGGATTGCACCAAACTCCACACCTACAAATACAATGAAGACCTTTTCAAAAAAGTAACAACTCTTGCTGACGGCAAGAATCATGGTCTGGTGTTTATTCTTGACTGGTCTGGTTCTATGTCTGATGTGATGCTGGATACAGTTAAGCAACTCTTTAACCTTGTCTGGTTCTGTAAGAAAGTTGCGATTCCTTTTGAGGTTTATGCTTTTACTAATGACTATCCTTTAGTTTCTTATGGTGAAGATGGTAAAGCAAATCTTCGCGAACTTTCTTATACCAAGAAAGATGGTTTGGTTCAAGTTGGAGAGTGGTTCTCTCTGATGAATATGCTCACCAGCAAAACTAACGGAAAGATTATGGAAGATCAGATGAAAAATATCTTCCGTCTTGCCACTGCTTTCCGTTACAATTCTTTTACTCGTTATCACATTCCTCATGGTTTGAGTCTTTCGGGAACTCCTCTCAATGAAACTCTTATTGCTCTACACCAAATTCTTCCTAAGTTTCAGAAGGAAAACAAACTCCAGAAAGTTCAGTGTGTTGTTCTGACTGATGGTGAGGCAGCAATGCTTAAATATCATCGCGAAGTTCAACGCCATTGGGAACAAGAACCATATATGGGAACATCTCACATTGGACCTAATGCATTTTTACGTGATCGTAAAACTGGTATGAGTTATTCTCTCATGTGTGAGTGGTATCAATTTACTGATATCTTACTTCGTAACCTCCGTGACAAGTTCAAAGATATCAACTTTATTGGTATTCGAGTTCTCGAATCTCGTGATGCTGGTGGTTTTATTCGTCGTTACTGTGGATATTATGGACCAGATTATGAGAAGACTATGAGTATTTGGAGAAAAGAGAAAGCATTTACCATCAAGAAATCTGGTTACAATGCTTATTTTGGTATTTCTGCCAATGCCCTCGCTCAGGATTCCGATTTTGAGGTTGCTGAAGATGCCACTAAGACTCAAATCAAATCTGCTTTTGTCAAGAGTCTGAAATCTAAAAAAATGAACAAAAAAATTCTTGGAGAGTTTGTGGAACTCGTTGCTTGATAAATATTTTCATAATATTAGGTATTAATAAAAATGTCTAGATTTGCAGATTTGGTAGGAAACAAAAAGGATGCGCCCGCACCCGCACCTGCTGCTTCGGCACCTGCTGCTCCAGAACCAGTAATTGAACTAGTGGTGACTGAACCAGTAGTTCAAATTTCGATTGATGAAATACTTGGAGAAGAATCTGAAGTAGTGGAAGAAGAATCTGAAGTAGTGGAAGAAGAATCTGAGGGTGAACCAGACTTATCTTTTTATGATATGACTAAGAGAGAACTAGAAACATACGCCAGAACTCTTGGTCTTGAACTAGATCGTCGTCACAGTAAGTCTGCATTAATTCGAGAGTTGACAGACTATCTTGCCAACTAGTGACAATTCCCAAACTGTCCACTTAGGGGGTCATCAGACCCTCTTTTTTGTGTATAATATGAGAGTTCAAATGACACCACTTCATCATGTCTTATTCATCTGATTACATCCGCACCGCTTTGCAGACCACTTACGGAAACCAAGTTGCATCTGGCGATATTCGTGCTTGGTGTGCTATGAATGATGTTTCATATCAAACTGCAACCAATAAACTGGCAGAATATAAGGTTGGTCATGGAAAATGGAACCTTGAAGTAACAAAAGAGGCAGTTCAAGAATTGGAAGTCTCCTATAATGCTCCAGCAGTAACTCCAGTTGTTGAGCAAAACCTTGTCCCCGAAAAAGATGATACCTTCGTCAAGTTTGGTAACTTTGCTGATGTTAAAAAAATTATTCAGTCCCGTCTTTTCTATCCGACGTTCATTACGGGTTTGTCGGGTAATGGGAAAACGTTTTCTGTTGAGCAGGCATGTGCCCAGTTGGGACGTGAACTCATCCGTGTAAACATTACTATTGAAACTGATGAAGACGATCTTATTGGCGGTTTTCGCCTTGTGGATGGCAACACTGCTTGGCATAATGGACCTGTCATTGAAGCACTCGAACGAGGGGCAATCTTGCTACTCGATGAAATTGACCTTGCTTCTAACAAAATCCTCTGTCTCCAATCCATCCTTGAAGGTAAGGGCGTGTTTCTGAAAAAGATTGGGCGCTGGGTGAAACCTGCTGCTGGATTCAACGTTATCGCCACCGCAAACACCAAGGGTAAGGGTTCTGATGATGGACGCTTTATCGGCACCAATGTTCTCAATGAGGCATTCCTGGAGCGTTTCCCTGTGACCTTTGAGCAAGAGTATCCTACTCCTAAGACCGAGCAGAAGATCCTTGAGGGTGTTTCTATTGGTCTTGGAGTTGATGACTCTGACTTCTGCAAGCGTCTGACTGACTGG
>Ga0208917_1001285_pt1 | contig 12552 bp, 23 predicted proteins | sample DEB08_DNA_10_FD_185500 | JGI IMG/M metagenome (GOLD analysis project Ga0208917, IMG submission 185500) | Aqueous microbial communities from the Delaware River and Bay under freshwater to marine salinity gradient to study organic matter... | ecosystem: Environmental > Aquatic > Marine > Coastal ...
GTACTGATACCAGTAATTTGAACACCTTTTGTTGTACTATTACCTCTACCAAGAACAGTATCAATAGTATCAGATTCTGCGGTAAGGTAAGTATTACTATCAGTACTACCATCACCCTTTATGAAGTCAGAAGAAGTAGCACCACTTGTAACAAACTTAGTTGCTGTTATAACACCAGCAGAAGCAGTTATTGCAGTTCCAACTTTTAAATCACCTTTAACATCTAAAGTTGCTTCTGGATTTGTGGTTCCAATACCAACGCTACTTAGACGATAGATACTATCCCCAATTCCAGTTTGGTTCCAATACCAACGCTACTTAGACGATAGATACTATCCCCAATTCCAGTTGTCCACCTTGATGCAACAAACTGGGTTCCATTTTGATAGAAAGTTCCATCAAGATTAATATCACCAAGAACATCTAGATTATAACGAGGTGATATGGTTCCGACACCAACAGATCCAATTCCCGTTACAACAACAGCCGTACCATCAGTAGTAAATCCTAAAGTATTTGCCGTACCAACCTGAAGTGCCTGAAGAGGATTGGTCGTACCAATACCAATACTTGAACTTACCGATACAAGAGTGAATGATGGAGTATCTGATACTGTAACAGTAACAAGACCAACTTCCGAAGTTGAGCTTGTTACTCCAAGATTTGTACCGAAGTTAATCGTAGTAACGCTAGAAGCTCCACCAACATTTGTTAAATTATCTTCTACAGAAATACCAAGAGCAGAAGATGCATCAGTTACAGGTCCCCATACAGGAAGTCCACCAGGAGATACTAATAAAACTTGACCTTCAGCACCAATATTTAAGAAAGAAGTGCTATCAGCAGCAGTCTGATAAGGAATATCACCAGCTATTAGCATCAGTCTGATAAGGAATATCACCAGCAGTGCCTGCAGTCAGATCCGTTGCAAAACCAGCAGTAGTTGCATATCCAGGAGTTCCAAGAGCAATCTGTAGAGTAGTACCGATACCAGTTACAGATACTCTATTATCAGTAAACTGTAATGCAGAGAATGAGAATCCAGTACCAACATACGTTCCTTCAGAATCAAGGGCATTTATACCTTCAATTTTTCCTTTAATAATATCTTCAAGATTTCCACCAGAACCATAATATGATGTTGCGCTTACAACTCCCGATGAAACATAAAATGTAATGCCTGACCCAATAGTTACATTGGTTCCATCATCAGATATTTGACTTGTAGATATTTGCCCAACACCGCCTGTTGTATCCCAAGTAAGAATATTATTATTAATGAGATTATTATAATTTTTTAATCGAATTTCATCGTCTGCTCTCTCAAGACCTGCAGTGGTTCCAATACCAACATGGACAGTAATATTATTAGTTAATGTTCCACCACCTGTTAAACCAAGACCAGCAGTAACAGTTCTATTTACATTACTTGCAGTTGTTGCAGTACCTGTTAGACTACCTGTTAAAGTTCCAGAAAAACCACTAGTAGCAGTTATAATACCAGATGCATTAATATTTCTTACGACACTTAAATCATTTTCCGAGAACTGAACACTACCAGCAGCTAATCTTGTTCCTGCAGGGAACTGAGTACTTCCAATACCAATAGCATAGTTACTTAACCAAGCATCAGTGTTTAATCCAGCAAAAGAACCTGCCTTAAACCACATAATCTTCTTATATGTGGCAGGTAAGGTTTCAATACCAGCAATTGCAAGAGTGACAAGTGGATTGCCCTCTGTAGATGCAATGGCAATACCACCATGACTTGCGGTAGTATCTGTAGAAACATCATCATTATTGGAGTTTGTCGTAAAACCAAGAACAATATCGGCATCCTGTACTCTTAAAGTTTCAGAGTCAAGGAAAGCGGCAGAACCACCAATTGTAATTGAACCAGTAACATTTAAGTTATTATTAACTTGTAAATCTGTTCCAATAGTTACGTTACCACTAATAGTTGGATTATCTTCAAATCCAATTGTTGGAGTAGATCCTTCACCAGTTCCACCAGTTACCTTAATTTCATTTGCAGTTCCTGAAATAGACTTAACATAGTCTCCATGCGTATCAGTTCCAAGACCAATACTATCGGTCATAATCAGATTTGTACCATCACCATAATAATAATTTGCCGTTACGACACCAACGTGCAGAACTGTAGTATTTGTAGACGTAACAATACCTGTTGGATTTGTGGTTCCAATACCAACATTGGCATCTATTTGTAATCTACTACTAAAAGTACTGATACCAGAAACATTAAGTTGTTGAGCAGTTACATTAGTAAGTGTGGTAACTCCTAAGGTACTGATACCGGAAACATTAAGTTGTTGTAGTGTTAAATCAGTAGCAGTAGTAACTCCTAAAGTAGCAATACCACTTACATTAAGTTGTTGAGCAGTTACATTAGTAAGTGTGGTAACTCCTAAGGTACTGATACCGGAAACATTAAGTTGTTGTAGTGTTAAGTCAGTAGCAGTAGTAATTCCTAAGGTACTAATACCAGAAACATTAAGTTGTTGTAGTGTTAAATCAGTAGCAGTAGTAATTCCTAAGGTACTGATACCACTAATTGATAATGACGCACCAACTATATTAGTTGAATCGATAGTTCCAACAAAAGATCCATCGAATGATGTGGCAGTTATAGACCCACTTACGTTAACATCTCCACGAACATCCAGAGAAGTCGAAGGTTCAAAAATTGTCGTGCCTATACCTGCACGACCTACAACCTCCAATACTTTTTTATTATCGGTATCTCCAGTTACACCGATTTTTTGTTGCTGCTGTCTACCGCTGGTAAAACGAATTGGTGCCGTCATTTCTTATATTAGAGATTAGAAGTTTCCAGAATGCTTGATATAAACTTAAGGTCAGATGATGTACTACCCACAATTGTGAGTGTGTCAGAAGTTTGTACTACTAATTTTCCCGCAAGAAGATTTGCAGTATCATTCGCAGGAATAGATAAGTCCTTTATAATTTCAGTATCTATTTCATTTCTTCGATGACTAAAACTTATAGTTTCTGTTCCGCTTCCAGTATTAGTAACCTGTGCTAAAAGAACAACTCCAGTATATCCTGAAGGTGCCGTATAAATTCCTACAGTGTTTAATCCAACGACATGTGTAATCGTTTTAAATACATTAACTGCTGCTGCTGCGACTGCCATTTAATTAATCTCCCCCTAATGCTAGAATAAATGGTGTAACTTGACTGAACAAACTCTTCGTATAATCAGCACCAGAAATAGATCCTGTTTGCTGGTTAATCAATAAACCATCACCAATTCTAAAATTACCTTCTTGATCTGTACTGGTATATGCAATATCTCCACCGTCAAGTTTTATAACCTCATTTTCTTGAATTGTTATGCCGCCTTTAGAAGGATAAGCAGATTCAATTGTATTTCCAGCACCAATATATTCAAATGAATGTGAACTTACAATCTGGAAACTTTGACGAGCAAAAAATACTGTACTTCCTATTCCTACCTCATTATTTAGATTTTGTATTAAACTGATTGTTGAAACACCAGCAGATGGGGATGTTGCTTCCGCAACTCCATAATAAATTGGTTGAATTGTTGCCGTAGCAGAAGCTCCATTTCCTCCACCACCAGTTATATTAACACTTGGGATCTCAGTATATTGAGATCCATTTGAAAGAAGATTAATTTGAGAAACTGCTCCATTACTAATAGATGCAGATGCCTGTGCTCTAATAGCAACTCCTGGACCAGTTGGAGCATCTATAGTAACAGTTGGTGCAGAAGTATAAGATGAACCACCATCAGTAATGGTAATATCACTTACAACATAATAGAGTTGATCAAAATAAATTGCTTGTCCTGGATATGGGCGGTTATTACCAACACCAGAAACTATAACCTCATTCTGACTTACGGCAGCAGTTGTGGTAACTTCTCCAGTATAGCGATCAATAGATTTGCTTGCTGAATCACCTACTCCCTTCGAAACTAATCCTTTAGTACCAAAAGATGAGTTAGAGTTTGTTAAATCGCATTGTGCTCCGCCACCAGTATAAACAGCAATGTCATTGCAAATAGTAAATAAAGAAACTAATTGAGCATAGGCACCATTAGTAACTGATACTCCAATACCACTCTTATTATATTGTGTAAATGCATCAATATTAAATGAACCCTGAACTCCTATATTATTAATTTCGGACCCTTCATCGGCATTAAAACCATCAACCTTTACACCAATACTATTCTCTACAAAATTTGTACAGTTACGGATATAAGGACCTTTGGTAATTACACCAACACCCTGAGATGGACTTGACGATGAATCAAGAATACCAGAATTTGGAGACGCTCCATTATTACCAGGATAATTTGTGGTAAAACCAGTAACTGGAGGATTGGCATCAATACCATTTTGAATAATGCCAGTTATAATTCCGACACAAGTATTAACTGCCGAATGAACATTTGCACATGAACCATAGTCAGAATTTGAACCAGTGGCACCATCTGCCTGAATTCCCAAATCTCTTACTTGATAATATGTTGATTGATATCCACCATTCCAAGTTATATTATTAATGCAAGAACGAGCAATACCAATTGCATAATTGAGAGCATCGATATGTGTGACACCAATACCAGAGTTTAATGTCTCTCCGGTAAAATATAACTTACCAGCATCAATACATTTAGAGTTTCCACCTCTTGTTATGTCATGACAGACTGAACGATATGCTTTTTTAATATTACTCTCATAAGCATCAGAATCAATTGATATTGCAGGATTCTCATAATCCGTGCTTGTAATATATCCTATAGTTTCTTTTGCAATAAAGTCTAAGTTTTGCCTAATCAATCTTGCAGCATCAAAGAACCTATCTGATGCCACACCAACTAATGGTCGATAAGCAATAACACCCATTCCAGATCCGGTGCTGGCAACACCAACAAATGATAAGTCCTGAACAGTTCCACCCTGCCCCAGTTGAATAATATCTTCAGAATCGTTTTGTGGTCTTATCGTAATGTTACGAATATCGGCTCCAATAAGAGTAACATTATCTGCCAAAACAATAGGATTATCTTCTACATATGATCCAGCATAAACCTTAACTGTGTCTCCAGGAAGTGCAATTGCTGTCGCAGATTTAATTGTTGCTTTCGCATTATTTTCATCTAGACCATCATTTTCATCATTTCCATTTTGAGTTACATATAATGTCTTACCAGCAAAGGTTGTGCTACCAGCACCTATCTCAACAATTCTTGTACCAATTCCAACACCTTGAGTGTCTTGTTTAAAGAAAACTTTTCCATCATAAAAGTTTACAGCTAATTCACCTATCTGAAGTTGATCTAATTCAGGTTTTTTTCCAGGTACAGCTGACCTTTTTATCCGAATCGGAGTTGCCATTTATTATATTTGGTATTTACCGGACAAAGCAGTATATACTGCTCTTTTGATTTATTTATAAAAGATCAAGAAGCATTGTTCCTTCTTTTTCTATACATATAAAGATTTGCCGGAGGATCTGGTTTAATCCAATTCTTTATTCTTTCATATCGTTGCATACTAAAAAACTCCTGAGAAGAATACCATTCTTCCCAAGGAGTATGCGCTTTATTTTGATTACATGAATGGCAGGCACACAGACAATTTTTTGTAAAGTCTGGACCACCTTTTGATCGCGGCACAATGTGATCGATTGTCAATTCTTCTTCACAACCACAATATGCACATTTATTATCCCATTGATCCTTTATCTTTCGCCTCCACAATCTTTTTGCTTCTCCTGGACTTGTTGTTTGTAGGTGAAACAAATATTGCTGAGGTGAAGATAGGATTTCCATAAGCAGTTGCGGCTTATAATTATTTATTGACCTGTGCCCAATCCTTATCAAAAATCTCCATTCCTTTATCAGTCAAAATATGATCATACATTTGATCAAAAACTTTTGGTGGCATTGTAACAGTAGAAGCACCATTATACCAAGACCTTACTGCTCTTTGAACACTACGAATCGAAGCAGCAAGAACTTCTGTCGGAGCACCCTGAATACGATAAAGTTCTGAGATAGAACGAACTACTTCAAGACCAGCAACAGACTGATCATCAAGTCTTCCGACAAAAGGAGACACATACTTTGCTCCTGCTCTTGTTGCAAGAATTGCCTGTGCAGCACAGAAAATAAGAGTTACATTAACATTAATACCAGCATCACTCAATCTCTTACATGCTCCAATTCCTTGTCTTGTACAAGGAACTTTCACAGTCGTGCAGAAACCAAACTTCTCAAAAAGTCTCATCCCCTCATCAACCATTTGTTGTTGAGTTCCAACAACCTCCATACTGATATCTCGAATACCAATCTCTTTAATCTCTTCATATACATCATCAGGTTTTCTACCGCTTTTCATAATCAAAGAAGGATTTGTTGTCACGCCATCAATAAGTCCAGTTTGATAGTAGTGACGAATCTCACGGGTATCGGCAGTATCCAGGAAAATTTTCATGTTGTTTGAATATCTTTCTTATATATCTCTACAATAATAACACGATCAGCACAGGAAGTGCAACTGTTGTCATTCCAATAAAATACCCCGCCATCGTTGTGATGACGGGGCGAATACTACCAGGATTCATTTACTCTCCGTATTTTCAATATTTAGTATGTAAGCATTCCAAGTAACATAATACCAAAACAGAATATTGTAAAGATCATAATACCTATGCCAGCAACATAGACCCACATAGGAATACTATCTTCGCCATTATCAGTCATTCTTTTCCAATGCTTCGTCGATTGCTTTTTTTACAGTTTCTTTGAATGATTCACGAGGAATGAAAATGTCATCGTCCTCAGTCTTGTAGTCTGGATGTTTTTCTTTGAATGTATACTCTACATCATACAGAAGAGACTGTGTGATGTCATTGATAGTTTCAAGTGTTTGTCCTTGAAGTTGATCCCAAGATTTATATTCTGGGAACAAATCATTTTTAACACGATTTAGCAATGCTTTCTTACACTGCCAACGATCATCAAATAGATTGACAAACTCTTGGTAGTCATTGATTGATTTGAAATTAGGAATTGTCATTTGTTACAATCGGGATGAGGTTGAGGTAGTGTGGTACAAATGCGTTGAATACATTGCATTTGTCGATTATTGTCGGATTTATAGACTATCTTCATCATGGCAATGATACCAAAGACGAGGATAACATAAAATAAAGGACTTCGTGTCATTTCAGTCATACTTCCCAAGCATAAGATTTGAGTAGTTCGATGTCTTTTTCCAACTGCTCTATTCTATCACATAATTCTGTGAGAAGTTCAAACTTTGCTTGCCAACGATCATCAAACAGATTGACAAACTCTTGGTAGTCTTCTTGGTTTTTGAAATTAGGGATTGTCATTTGTTTTCTTGGTGCAGTTTGTCTAGTGCTTGCAATGCCATGATAGACTTGACAAGATCGACGATGGTGTCATTCTTGTCTAACTTTCGTGGGCGAGCAAATACTTCATCCCACCAATCAGCAACGACATCATAGAGTTGTTGTTCGTATTCATTCATAATATTGAATATCATTGATGCTACCCTCATAAGAGTAATTGACATACAGATTGTCACCACCGATGTTCATGTGGTACATCTTACCATCATTCATGTAGATGCCCAACCACACAGCACGTCCTTCTTCCATTGTTTCGAAGTGGACCATGCGTACATCTTCCAGCACAATCTCATCAGGGTTCTTCACAAATTCAGTCATTGTTGAAACATCCATCAACTACATTTTGAGTGTTTTTAACAATTTGATCAATCTCTTCTTCCTCTTTTTTCCATTGCTCAAATTTACCACGGAGATCTTCATCCATAGTTAGTTCATACTCTTCACAGACTTTGCGTTGGTCTGCTTCATTGACATAATCATTGAAGACAAGAGACATAGCACCACTACGAATATTTTCGGGAGACATGCCGACACACAACAAGAATTTCTCAAATAGTTTGAAGTATTGGCGGCAGTTGAGATCATCAGCAGGTGCAGTGATCAGATAATGCTCTTCGGGGAGCATGTCATCTTCAACAGTAGATCCAAACCCATTAGTGTAGGTGCGAGTCCAGGTAGCATCAAACTTGAGTTGAACGGTTGCTTCGTAAGTCATGCGTTTGTTTCGTATGAGGTTATTATACAATAAAAAACCGCCCCTGTGAAGAGGCGGTGGACACTTTGGGAAGTGGTTTAGAGTGCATTGCCCCTCGGGAGAACTTCCTCTGGAAATACAAAGTTTTCTCCTGGCTGGTCTACTGGTGCCATCCAGGCACGAAGTCCCTCATTAAGGAGGATATTTTTTGTATAAAAAGTTTCAAATTCAGGATCCTCAGCAGCCCTTATCTCCTGACTCACAAAGTCATAAGCACGAAGGTTAAGAGCAAGACCAATAATACCAATGGAAGAGGTCCAAAGACCCATGACGGGGACGAAGAGCATAAAGAAGTGAAGCCAACGCTTATTAGAGAAAGCAATACCAAAGATTTGAGACCAGAAACGATTGGCGGTAACCATTGAATAAGTCTCTTCCTCTTGGGTCGGTTCAAATGCCTTGAAAGTATTTGAACCTTCACCATCTTCGAATAGTGTATTCTCCACTGTTGCTCCATGAATAGCACAGAGAAGTGCTCCACCCAGTATACCAGCAACTCCCATCATATGGAAGGGGTTGAGCGTCCAGTTATGGAACCCTTGGAGAAATAGGAGGAATCTAAAAATCGCCGCAACGCCAAACGACGGCGCAAAGAACCAACTGGACTGTCCGAGAGGATACATGAGAAAGACAGACACAAAGACAGCGATAGGACCAGAAAACGCGATAGCATTGTAGGGACGAATACCGACTAGACGTGCAATTTCAAACTGACGAAGCATGAATCCAATAAGACCAAATGCTCCGTGGAGTGCTACAAAAGCCCAGAGTCCACCCAACTGACACCAGCGGATGAAGTCGCCCTGAGCCTCAGGACCCCAGAGAAGAAGAAGAGAATGACCCAGAGAATCTGCTGGAGTAGAAACTGCTGCTGTAAGAAAATTCGCACCTTCAAGATAGGAAGATGCAAGCCCGTGAGTGTACCAACTCGTAACGAAAGTTGTTCCAGTAAGCCAGCCACCAAGAGCAAGATAAGCACAGGGAAAAAGAAGAAGTCCAGACCATCCAACAAATACGAAACGATCACGCTTAAGCCAGTCGTCCAAGACATCGAACCATCCCCTCTGTTGAATAGGTTGTGAAAGTGTTGATGAAACCATTTTAATTTACCTTAGTTTTTTAAAAATGTTTGGAAATGTTATATACCTTTCCAAAATTTGATAATAGTTTGCTTGTGAATTTAACATATTTATTTTACATTACTTTACAATTTATATCAATGAGAAATTCTACTCATAAAAAATCCCCTTTCGGGGATTGATTTATATTATACCTTGTTTGGTATCAACCGAGATACTCAATCATACTTTGGAGGATGTGGGTATTGTCTCCTACAAGACCTAGTGCGGTGTTGCAGTTGTTGCAGAGCACACCCCGTATCTTGTTTGTGGAGTGGCAGTGGTCAATACACTTCTTGGATAGTTCTGCATCACATATTTGGCAGTTTGTATTAGACATCAAATTATTATATTGTTCCTCTGTTAGTTTAAATCTGCGACGGGCATATTCGTGAGGTTTATAGTATTGTCTGCGAACTTCTGTTTCACACTCTTTACATTTTGATTGAACCCCAGAAGGTCTACTACTTCTTTTAGAAAAACAAGAAAGTTCTTTCGTTTCTCCGCATCTGCTACAAGTTTTCATAATGGTATGGAAGTTTGGTATGGAAATATTTATACATATTACCATAAAAAAAGAGACCTGTAAAGGTCTCTTTAATGTTTATTCAGTTTTTAGGAAACTCAACCAATGGTTGGTGCAGTGAGGGCAACTGGAGTTGACTCAGCAGCAGCAAGATCCAATGGAAAATTGTGGGCGTTACGTTCGTGCCAATTTTGTTATCGTAAGAACTCTTTATTTCTTACTTCTCTATGTCGCCATAGAGTTCAGACTATATCTTCATCCGTTCTGGATGCTGGGCATTCGTGGGTAGATTATTGTTGGGACTCACTACCTAGTCGTTAGACCTGCCGAAGAACTTAAACCCTCTTCGGATTGGTACGGGATTGTCTACTTGAGAGTTTCCCCGTTTAACCCAGTTTCGTCAAGGAACATTCCTGTTCCAGGGTGACTACACGTTAATCACTTCCATTCCAAGTCCAGCACGGTTGAGGACATCAGCCCAAGTATTAACCACACGACCCTGACTATCCAGAATGCTCTGGTTAAAATTCAGACCGTTGAGGTTAAAAGCCATAGTGCTAACACCAAGAGCGGTGAACCAGATACCGACAACAGGCCATGCTGCCAGGAAGAAGTGCAGCGAACGGGAGTTGTTGAAGGAAGCGTATTGGAAGATCAGGCGACCGAAGTAACCGTGTGCGGCAACGATGTTGTAGGTCTCTTCTTCTTGACCGAACTTGTAACCATAGTTCTGGGACTCGTTTTCAGTGGTTTCACGAACCAGCGAAGAAGTAACCAGACTTCCGTGCATAGCAGAGAAAAGAGATCCACCGAATACCCCAGCAACGCCGAGCATGTGGAACGGGTGCATAAGGATATTGTGTTCTGCTTGGAATACAAGCATGTAGTTAAAAGTACCAGAAATACCAAGAGGCATAGCATCGGAGAAAGAACCTTGACCGAAAGGATAGACGAGGAAGACAGCAGAAGCAGCAGCAACAGGTGCGCTATAAGCAACCATGATCCAGGGGCGCATACCCAGACGATAGGAGAGTTCCCACTCGCGACCCATGTAGCAGTAAATACCGATCAGGAAATGGAAGACAACGAGTTGGAAAGGACCACCGTTGTAGAGCCACTCATCAAGAGAGGCAGCTTCCCAAAACCACCGTTGTAGAGCCACTCATCAAGAGAGGCAGCTTCCCAAATGGGGTAAAAGTGCAGTCCAATTGCGTTGGACGAAGGAACAACAGCACCGGAGATGATGTTGTTTCCATACATGAGTGAACCGGCAACTGGTTCGCGGATGCCATCGATGTCAACAGGAGGAGCACCGATGAAGGCAATGATGAAGCAAGTAGTTGCGGCAAGAAGGCAAGGAATCATCAGAACGCCGAACCAACCAACATAGAGGCGGTTATCGGTGGAAGTGACCCACTGGCAGAATTGATCCCAAGTATTTGATTGTTGTTGTTTTGAAAGTGTAGTAGCAGACATTTTGAAAAAAGGGTTAGTAAGAGTTCGGGGGGACGAACCGAGTATATGATATTTCCACAACACCCTCCATTGTGGATATAAGAGGCGTCTTTTACTTGCTTAGCCTCGGTAAGGTGGTTAGACCCGTTTCAGCAAGTGATCAACTTTGTAAAGAACGTTACATTCCTTAACGTTGTTGATTTATTTAGTATACTTCGGATTGCCGTATCTGTCAACCCCCCCTATTTGGAGACTCCCATTTGGGGAGGTTTTGACGGTTTTCCCGAAGACCTGCTTAATATACTGTAATATCCCCTGCCTGTCAAGCCCTGTACTCTTCCAATTTGTCCAGAACTCTATCCAAATATTTGTGTGCCAAAAAAGTCACTCCATCAGAATATGTTTCATGATACAACTGATTCTTTAACTTAAGAACATAACACTTTATCTCGTCTTTTGTAAGTTGATTTCTTGACATATAAAAAAACTCCGTCATGTATATATGACGGAGTATAGTAACTTATTCCTATAAAGAATCAGATAAGTGCTGGTTCTTTAACATTTGATTTTAATTTTTCGTTGTCGTATTGTAAATTGGTATTAGTTTTCCACCACGAAAATCATCATCGTCATCATCATCGTTGATGTCATCTGTCATAAATGCTGCCCAGAATATGAACCCACTTATTAACATTGATGAGGCCAACAACATCACCAAATCCCAGGGATCAGTTGTCCGGTAAGGGCATAGGATCCCATGGCAGCGATCACACCGATCATTGCTGCCCAACCATTAATACGTTCTGCTTTTTCGTTCATTGTTTTTCTCCTTTTAGTTTAAATTTCAGTCGAAGAGTGCTTCTTCTTTTTCGGTTTCTACAACCACATCGGAAGTAGGATAGGAAACACATAGAAGTGCGAATCCTGCTTCAAGTTGCTCATCATCAAGGAAAGATTGATCTCCTTGATCAACAGTGCCACTTACCAGTTTACCCGCACACGATGAACAAGCGCCTGCGCGGCACGAGTAAGGAAGGTCAACACCTTGTTCTTCTGCCGCATCAAGAATGTATTGATCGTCAGGAACTTGGATAGTGGTTTCGGTATTGTCGGGAGAGCGGAAAGTAACATTGAAAGTCATTTCTTTTTAGTAGGTCTTTGCTAATTGATTTACAGAGTGTGCCAGCAATACGAAGAAGGCAACACTCGTTATTGTAAAGATATATGGTGCCATTGTCAAG
>Ga0208917_1001287_pt1 | contig 12528 bp, 16 predicted proteins | sample DEB08_DNA_10_FD_185500 | JGI IMG/M metagenome (GOLD analysis project Ga0208917, IMG submission 185500) | Aqueous microbial communities from the Delaware River and Bay under freshwater to marine salinity gradient to study organic matter... | ecosystem: Environmental > Aquatic > Marine > Coastal ...
AACGACACTACGACAGAAAACTTTGGGAGTTAGATAATAAATTAAAACAAGATGAGAAGTGGAGAAAGGAGTATAGAAAATGAGCGACAGACACAGTTGGTGCCACGGACCATACTGCCACAAAAAAGAAACCCAAGATAGGGTCCGAGGTGTAAAAGGAAATAAAGTATTAAGAACAAGACGAGTGCGTTGGTATCAAAGTGAATATGAAAGTAAATGGAATTATTTTTGTGGTCAACGATGTATGACAGATTATATTGATGAACACTTGCAAGCTTTCATTAGAATAGCACCGAGACCCGAGCCGCTAGAAACACCTTGCGAGGTTACGACAAGAAAGGTTCAAGGAACTAGTTATAATTGGCAGACTAGGGAAACCGAGCCGCATACTTATACAGAAAAAACAATAGTAGTTGACAATGTAAATAGATAATGTATTATCCTATATATAAACAGAAAGGAAACATATGAATAAAAAAGAAATGAAACCTGAATATCAACAAGGCGGCGCAAAGCGAGGAGAGATACTTGCTAAAGCTGTTCAGTATCTTCGAGATACAAGATTAATGATGTCTCAAGCTGACAGACAACACTTTCTTTTAAATGAGATTGGTTTGTCTAGTACTGAATATTTGCAAGTATTGAATAAAGCATCTGACGGCGCATTGGTGGAGGGTCTATGGAAATAACAATAAAAGATATTAGACCTGAATTCAAAATAATAGAAGATGTAAAAGATGAGCCGACTTTAAAGTCGGCTCAAGAGTTTGTTGGTGGATATGTGGAAGGCATATCTTTCCCTAACGGTGATTACTTAATCATCAATGAGGAAGGCAAGTTAATTGGTTTGCCAATCAATGAAGACGCAACAAAGTTATGGAAGGATACGTTTGACAATGATGACTACATAACTGGTCGAGATGATTGGGTTGCTGGTAACGCAATCCTAATTAAAAAGAAAGCATTGAAACGTTGGGCAGCATAGCCCAACGAGCCGTGGCCCTTTGGGCCACGGCCCACGGGCCTCGAGAGGTCCCAACTAGATCCCGCACATACTTTTAATCCGATACCCTACCCCCCAAAAACAAAAAAAGGGGTCCCACTGCTTTTTACTTTATGCCTTGATTTAGACAGTCAGGCGGTTTAAAATACTTCTTGATACAAACAAAAACCTAAAAAATTTTTGCAAAAAATTTTATGAATTTAGATAAGCTAGATATAAGTAAACTACCCTCCGACGTTAGAAAAACATTCTTAAGATTAAAAGTTTTACATGCTGAAAAGAAAATACAAAGCAAAGCAAAAGAAGATTTTTTATCTTTTGTAAAAGTTGTATGGCCTGAATTTGTAGAAGGCGCTCACCACAGACACATAGCAAAAAAATTTAATCAACTTGCAAAAGGTGAAATTAATCGTTTGATTATTAATATGCCACCAAGGCATACTAAATCTGAATTTGCATCTTACTTACTACCAGCGTGGATGGTGGGCCGTAATCCAAAACTCAAGATCATTCAAGCAACCCACACAGGAGAACTAGCCATAAGGTTTGGTCGTAAAGCAAAGACATTAATTGATTCAGATGAATACAGAAAAGTATTTGTTACGACCTTAAGAGAAGATAGTCAGGCAGCAGGAAGATGGGAAACGCAACAAGGCGGTGAATACTTTGCAGCTGGGGTAGGTGGAGCTATCACAGGACGAGGCGCTGATCTTTTAATCATAGACGATCCACATTCGGAACAAGATGCATTATCAGCAACAGCGTTAGAGTCAGCTTATGAATGGTATACATCAGGACCACGTCAGCGTTTACAACCTGGCGGTAAGATTGTTTTGGTTATGACAAGATGGTCACAGAAAGATTTAACAGGATTACTTTTAGCTAATCAAAAAGAAGCTAAAGCTGATCACTGGCACGTGGTCGAATTTCCAGCGATCATGGACCACGGATCACCTGTCTGGCCAGAGTATTGGAAGTTAGAAGAGTTAGAGAAAGTAAAAGCAACACTACCCGTTGCTAAATGGAATGCACAGTGGATGCAAAAACCAACTTCAGAAGAAGGAGCTTTATTAAAACGTGAGTGGTGGCGAATTTGGAAACACGATTACATACCTCAACTTCATCACGTCATACAATCTTACGATACTGCGTTTATGAAAAAGGAAACGTCAGACTATTCTGCCATTACAACTTGGGGAGTATTCTATCCAGACCAGGATAGTGGAGCTAATTTAATATTATTAGATGCCATAAAAGGCAGATATGAGTTTCCTGAATTACGTAGATTAGCATTGGAACAGTATAAGTATTGGAACCCTGAAACCGTTATTATTGAATCAAAAGCATCTGGACTTCCGCTCACTTATGAGTTAAGACAGATGGATATACCAGTCGTTAACTTTACACCTAGTAAAGGAAATGATAAACATGTTAGGGTAAATTCGGTAGCACCGCTTTTCGAATCTGGAATGATATGGGCGCCAGATCAAAGATTCGCAGAAGAAGTAATAGAGGAGTGTGCCGCATTTCCGTATGGTGATCATGATGACCTTGTTGACTCAACCACACAAGCGATCATGCGATTTAGACAGGGAGGACTTTTACAACACCCTGAAGATTACATTGAAGAAAAAACAGCGCCTAGAAAACGAGTATATTATTAATGTCTATTAAATACTTAAATCCAAAAACTTATGGGCAAGTTTATCAAAAGCTTGTTAATGGTTATAGAAAAGTTAAAGGTAAAGATCCCGCTGGTTTAGATTTAATTAAAATTAAATTAGAAGCTGCTGAACAGATTAGGAATTCAGAAAAGGTTATTAAGTTTCCAGAAAAAGCCATTACAGATTGGACTAAAGAAAGACCAATCGAAGGTCCACAAGCTGATGTTAAAAAATTTCCAACAAAAGATAAACCAGCTACACAGACTTCTAGTTTAGACTTTTTTAAAAGCTTACTTGAAGATTTTAATAAAATATCTAAAAATCAACCCTCCCTTGCAGAGATAACAGGTGTATCTGATAAGTATCCTGAAAAAACAGGAATAGTTCAAAGCACAATTGAGTTACTAGAAAGCAAAGATCCAAAAAGTTTATCTCGTGAACTTCAAAAGATAATGAAACGAGAAGGAACTTATGTTGATTATTCTGATGAAGAGATTAGACAAATACTAAATGGTTTTCAAAGTAAAACAAAAGATAAAATTAAATCAGCAGAAGATATGATTGATGAAGGAGACTTTGATCCAAGTGGATTTGCTGGTGGTGGTTTAGCTTACATGCTAGGCGAACCAGTTAGAATGTTTAAAGGTGGAAGGATTGGTTACTCCGTAGGTGCAGGCAAAAAAGGTGTTCAAGGTTTATTAGATTTAGTTAAAAATAAATTTGGTAAGAAATCAATAACGACAGCAGACAAAATTGCAAGACCTGAATCAGCTGTAACAAGAGATATGTTCAAACAGTTTAATGAACGTATGAAACAAAAAGATTTACAAAAAACAAACAAAGATAGACTTTTAACCGATGACGAAATTGAAGATTATGAAGAAGTACTAGGTGATTCTGAAACGTGGATGAATAAAGGCACTGTTGAGGAAGCAGAAGCTGCAGTTAAGAGACGAAAAGAATATGAGGATCAAATGTATTCAGAATACAAAGTTGAAAAACAAGGCAGAAAAGAATTAGAAGAAGCTTACAAAGAAATAGATTTTAGAATGACTGGTGAAGATACTAAATATGAAGCTAACGAGTTAGCAGATATGCTTGCTGAAATTAGATACAAAACAGAATATTCTGATCTACCACAAAATACTCAAATAGATTTATATGATGAAGCCTATAATTACTTAATGGAAGTAAAAAGAGATGTAGCAAATTTTAAAGGCGCGACTAATATAAAAACAGGTAAAAATATCGTCACAGGTGAACAAGAATTACCTTTAGATCCAATGACAGGTAAACCTAGAAAACTAAATGCCGAAGGCGGATTGATTGATGGCATTGGAACTATGTTCGAGGAGAAATAATGCCAAAAGAATTTTTAGGTAGCCCTGTAAAAACTAAAGAATATATTTATCCAGAAAAATCAAAATCAGGTAAAACATATTGGTATAAACAACCAACTAAAATTATTCCTATGCCTGCAGGAATGGAAGAATGGTTTAAAGAAACGTATCCAGGTAAAAATTGGTTTGATATAACTACCAATGAAAGAGAAACGGCTAAAAAAGCTTTTAAAAATAGAAACACTCCATATAATCTTACAAAAAAAGACGCTATTAAATTAGAGGAATATTTATTAAAACAAAAAACATCTGGTAATAGGATTTTAGGAACTCCAGATGAAATTAATAAAGCAGCTGGAACAAAATTAAAAAGACCTTTTATCCAAAAATATATTAGGAATAATTATCCTAATACTTTTATTTACCCGTTGATTAATGCTTCGGACTACCCACAAGACATCAAAGAAAAAATTTGGAAACTTGGTAAAACAAAAGCTAATAATGAAATTTATGACGAATTAGTTAAATCAGGTGAACTTGCTGATATAAGATCTGCAACCAATAAGCCAAATTATAAAACCCTTAACCTTATTTTACAAGAGGGTAAACGAAAAGGAAAAATTAAAACAATTATAACAAAACCAACAGGTTCTAATTTATCTGCAGCTGAACAAAAAGTAAGAGACTCTTATGTAAAAAATTTTATTAAAAGTAATCCAGATATTACTAACCCTTTCCAAATAGCTAAAGGTGTAAGTAATTTACACAACATAAAAATGAGTAGAAACTATGTTTTATCAGCAGGTAAAAGATTAAATTTAGATAAAGAATTTTCTTCTTTGCATAAAAATATTTTTCCAGATATAAAAAAATTAGATAAACTTATTAAAGACAATGCAGCATTTTTACAAGATCCTAATGTAGGCGTAAGAGAAAAGAAAGAATTTTTTACAAATGAACTTGCTAAAGCCACGGGTAAAAATAAAGTTGACGTTGCTGAATCTTTAGTTACTCGTTTAAGAAAACTTGGAAATTTATACGCTGGTGATGAAGGTTCATTGCGATATGAAAAAAATTTATATAAAACTATTAAATCACCTAAAAATTATTTAAATTCAAATCTTCATAAAAGTTTTATTGAACTTACTGATTCAGCGGGTCAAATAAGTAACAGTGGAATGGCAAGGCTTTTAGGTTTACCTAAAAAAGACATAGATCTTATAGACCAAACAGCCTCAATGATGAGAGTATTTAAGTTTGATGTTGCAGGTGACCATACTGACATTAAAGCTTTAATGAAAAATTTTCCAAACTATAGAAAAAATTTTACAAGAATAGAATATATTAAAGATAGTTTAAATCAGTTTAAAGCACCCTATGATCAAAAAATGTTAGCTGTTTATAGAGCTGCAAAACAAGGTGCAAAAACTTTTAACGATGTTCCTATCCAAGAAGCAATTCAAAACATACAAAAAGAATTTGCTGATGCAACAGGTGGATATAGAATTGGTGGTTTTGAAGTATCTGGTAAAAGAATAACTATAGATCCGCAAACTCCTAGACTGGGAGATTTAGATAGTCCTTTAAATGAAAGTTTGCAAAGAGCTATGCAAAATTTTGAATCATACTCAGGTGACGTTAAACCCTCTTACTTTAAAAATGCTTTTGATAGATTATTCTTATCTACAAAATCTTTAAAGGATAGAATAAATCTATTAAAAAATAATCAGGGTAGTTCTATTTTAAAAGGTAGTAAAGTATTAGAAGCTTTTAATGCAATTCCTAGATTTAGACCAATAACAAAAGCTTTGATAGCAGGAACAGCTGGAGCTGCTGCTATTAGTACAATGGCCTCTGCAAGTGAGCCAACACAAAATGAAATGGAATCTGGTCAAATGACTTCTCAAGAGTTATATGAAAAAGAAAAACAAACCCCTGTCCAAGCTGAACTAGAAGCTATGAAAGCAGAAGCTAACGTAAAACCTTTTGATGAATATAACCCTGAAACATATCCATCAAACGAAGAACAGAAATCTGCTTTGGAAAAATATCAAAATTATATTATGGCAGCAGGTGCAGCTGCAGGTGTACCTTACGTGCCAGAAGGTTATAGAACAGCTAGAGAACTAGGTCGCGGCAGAATTAGATCGGCTGTTGGATTAACAGGTGGACTTGGAAAAATTTTAACTGCAACTGGAACACCAGGAGTTGTAGTTCCTTTCGAAGTTTTAAGAGCTGCAGATAAAATTAGAAAAGGTGCATCAGCGTCTGAAATACTTATGCCTAGATTAGACGAAGAAGAAAAAGAAGCTTTCATAGAAGGTGGAGCACTAGATAAATTATCAGCAGGCACTAAACCTCTTTTAGAAAGTCCATATCTATCTTTAGCTTTTGCAGAACCTTTTGCAAAAACAACAGGTATCATTACAAAGGCAGGGGAAGCTACTCCTGGTATTTTAAGTAAGGTATTAAGATTAGGATTGAACCCAAGAACAATCGCAGGTATAAGTAGATTTGCAGGTTTACCTGGACTTGCCTTGAGTGCTGGTTTAACAGCATACGATTTATATCAAGCTTACCAAGATAGGAAGGAAAAAAATGGATCCGAGTAAACGAAATTTTTTAAAACTATTGGGTGGTATTTTATCTACACCACTTATGCAAAAACTTTTACCTTTCTTAGCAAAAGAAGGAGCGGATGTCATTGAAGGTATTAAACAACTTAGAAATACAACAACAAATATGCCTGATTGGTTTCCAACTTTTATTCAAAAATTTATTTCTAAAAACATTGATAGAGCAGACAAGATAGATCAGGACATTACTAAAATAACTGACCCAGATTTACCTGGTGTTGAAGTTTTAAAATACGATGATGGTAAAATTGAAATAATAGGTAAAAATGAATATGGACAAAATTTTGGCATTGAATATCAACCACCTGCAACTTTAGAAGATGGCTCTAAGTTTAAAGGTGATTTCCAAGCAACCGATGTATCACCTGTTTATGCTGATCCAGACGGCAACGTAGATTTTGATGCACAGGTAGTTGAAGACATAGAAGAAATCTTAGGTGGAGATTCTAAGTATTTAGAAAATTACGCAAAAGACGTTACGACAGAAACAGGCAAAGTAGCCGCTAAAGATACTAAAGGTGCTAGTGCCGTTCGTGAAGCAGAAGGTAGAGCTGAAGCTTTAGCAGATGAAGCTAGAGATTTTGGTGATTATGGTGAATACGCTGATGGTGGTTTAACAGATACGATACCACCTGAAAGAGGTCCAATGGCTGACGGACTTGCAACTTTATTCAAAAGAAGGTAATATAAAATATGGCGATAGATAAGACTTTATCAGAACTTGGTAAAAACAAGACACAAATAGAAATTCCTGGTTCAGGAGAAATGGAAGAAGTTGTAACAGAAAAAATTTCTGAACAACTAAAAGATCAACCTGTTCAAGTGCAAGCAGAAGATGATGGCGGTGCAACCGTTTCATTTGACCCTAGCCTTGCAAGTCAAGAACAAGGCGAAGATCATTATACAAACTTAGCAGAAATTTTAAATGAAGATGTCCTAATGGAATTAGGATCTAAACTGGCTGATGATTATACGGATTATAAAAATTCAAGAGCAGACTGGGAACAAACTTATACTAAAGGTTTAGATTTATTAGGTTTTAAATATACAGAACGAACTCAACCATTTAGAGGAGCATCAGGTGCTACTCACCCTGTGTTAGCTGAAGCGGTTACACAATTCCAAGCACAAGCTTACAAAGAATTATTACCAGCAGATGGTCCTGTAAGAACTCAAATCTTAGGAGCACCTTCAAAAGAAAAAGAAGATCAGTCTGTTAGAGTTAAAGACTTTATGAATTATCAAATTATGGATCGTATGAAAGAATATGAATCTGAGTTTGATCAAATGTTATTTTATTTACCCCTAGCAGGTTCTACTTTTAAAAAAGTTTACTATGATGAATTATTAGGTAGAGCTGTTTCTAAATTTGTGCCTGCCGATGATTTAATTGTACCTTATTCTGCAACTTCTTTAGATGATGCAGAATCTATTATGCACGTAATTAAAATTTCAGAAAATGAATTACGTAAACAACAAGTAGTCGGTTTTTATAGAGACATTGAGTTGGGTGATCCACCAATGAAAACTGATGATGTGACTAAAAAAGAACAAGAGCTAGAAGGTATCAAACAACAAAAACAAGATGACATTTATACACTACTTGAATGTCACGTTAATTTAGATTTAGAAGGTTTTGAAGACATCAACCAAGAAACAGGTGAACCAACAGGAATTAAATTACCTTATGTAGTAACTATTGAAGAATCATCTAGAGAAGTTCTATCGATTAAAAGAAATTATAGAGCAGGTGATCCATTAAAGAAAAAAATTAATTACTTTGTACATTTCAGATTCTTACCAGGTCTAGGCTTTTATGGTTTCGGGTTGATTCATATGATAGGTGGACTATCAAGAACAGCTACGACAGCCTTAAGGCAGCTTCTTGATGCAGGAACACTATCAAATCTGCCGGCTGGATTTAAAACAAGAGGAATAAGAGTTAGAGATGATGCACAACCACTTCAACCAGGAGAATTTAGAGATGTCGATGCGCCTGGAGGTAATTTACGAGATTCTTTTATGCCTTTACCATTTAAAGAACCATCTCCAACATTATTACAATTATTAGGTATCGTAGTAGCAGCTGGCCAAAGGTTCGCGTCTATTGCAGATATGCAAGTAGGTGATGCTAACCAACAAGCACCGGTTGGCACAACCGTAGCATTATTGGAACGTGGATCGCGGGTAATGTCAGCGATACACAAAAGAATTTATGCAGCCTTAAAACAAGAATTCGTTTTATTAGCTGAAGTATTTAAAACATACTTACCACCCGTTTATCCTTACGACGTAGTTGGCGGAACTAGAGAAATCAAATCTGCTGATTTTGATGCAAGGATAGATATCTTGCCGGTTGCGGATCCAAATATATTTTCTCAAACACAGAGGATCACTATCGCCCAAACGGAACTGCAATTGGCAAGCTCTAATCCTAAGATGCACAATTTGTATCAAGCGTATCGTAATATGTATTCAGCGTTAGGTGTAAAAAACATAGATTTAATCTTACCACCACCTCAACAACCACAACCAATGGACCCAGCTTTAGAACATATCACTGCTTTAGGTGGTCAACCGTTCCAAGCATTCCCTGGACAGAACCACAGAGCTCACATTGAAGCACATTTAAACTTTATGTCACTCAATATGGTTAAAAATAATCCAATTGTGATGGCTTCTATCCAAAAAAACATACTTGAACACATTTCTTTGATGTCACAAGAGCAAGTTCAGCTAGAATTTGTGCAAGAATTACAAGAAATGCAAGTTTTACAACAGCAAATGCAACAAATGGGACCTGTTCCACAGATTCAACAACGTATGCAACAGATAATTTCACTAATTGAGTCTAGAAAATCACAATTAATTGCTGAAATGACTAAAGATTTCTCTGAAGAAGAGAATAAAATCACTGCGCAGATGGATAATGACCCAGTTTTAAAATTAAAATCAAGAGAAGTTGATCTTAGAGCTATGGAAAACGAGCGTAAGAAGCAAAATGACGAAGAACGGATCAATTTAGACCGTATGAAAGCAATGATGAACCAGCAAACTCAAGATGAAAAATTAGAACAGAACGAAAGACTTGCACAGTTGCGTGCAGGCGTAAGTTTGGCTAAAATGGGTGTGCAAAACGTAAAAATTAAAGGACAATAATATGTACGATGAAGCAGGCGTATCATTTGGAGGACCATCAGGTGGTGGAATAACTAGCGCTGATTTAGGCGGAGGACCATCTTTTGGTGGTGATTCGGGTGGATATGATAATAGTGTTGTTTTTCAACCAACAACTGCAGCATTAGGCGCTTTAGGACCAGGAAAACCTGGTGATTCAGGAATTACTACAATACTAAATAACGTTAGAGGTTTTTTAGGTAATAGTCCAATCGTATCTAGAGGTATAGGTGGTTTACTTGGTTCTATTCTTGGAAATGTTTTTTTACCTGGATTTGGTGGTTTACTAGGTGGTTATTTAGGTCAACAAAAAGCTCAAAACTATGTTGATAGATATAATTTAAACAAAGAAGCAATGAGCGATCTTTTAGGTGGAAAATTAAATAATGTTAATATTTTTGGACAACCAGAAGGTATCGTAGATATAAATCGTCCGGATCGAATGATGTTCGCTGATTTAACAGGAGGTCAAAAAAAAGCTCTTGATAAACAAAAAATGGGTTTAGATATGGGTCTATTTACTATAGATGATATTAGACAAAATATTTCTCCTTTGAATGATCCAAAAGCTCCTGCTACAATACAAGATATTAAACAATACTACGGAATAATCTAATGGACAAAAAACAGAAAAAAGTTTCAAAAGTAATGAGAGAGTTTAAAAAGGGTAAATTACATTCTGGTTCTAAAAAAGGACCAAAAGTAAAAAACCGTAAACAAGCAATTGCTATCGCATTAAGCGAAGCAGGAATGGCAAGGAGACGTAATGGAAAAAGAAAATAAAAAGTCTATGAACTTTCAAAAGTTTGTTAACAAAGATGGTTATGCTAAAGGCGGCATTGACGTTGAAGTGAGCAAACCAAATGAAACACAAACTCAAAAAGTTGGTGGACAAAAACGAATGTTAAAAGAAAAGCAAAGAACAGCTAAGTGGTACTAGTATGGTTCCTTGGGGTTTATTAGGTCAAGGTTTAAAATCTGGACTAGAAATATACAAGAATAAAAAAGCAGCTGACGTTGCAATGTCAGAAGCTAAACTTCTTCATATTGAAAAAATGAAAAGAGGTGAAATAGAGTTTTCTGGCAAGATTGCAGAAAATCAAAAATCAGACTGGAAGGACGAATTTGTACTTTTAACAATTTCTTCACCATTGTTTTTATTAGCTTATTCTGTGTTTGCAGAAGATGAAAAAATGCAAGAGAAGATTGACTTGTATTTTCAAAAATTACAAGAGATGCCTTGGTGGATAGTTGGATTATGGGTTTCAGTAGTCGCAGCAATTTATGGACTTAAGGCTACAGATGTGATAAATATGAATAAAGGAGCAAAATAATATGCCAAATAAAAGATATAACAACCAGATTCCTGGTTTTAAAAAAGGTGGCTCAGTAAAAAAGATGTCATCAAAAAAGAAAAAGTTAGCAGCTATGTATCCGCCAAAGGATAAAGTTACTAGAGGTGATTTTATTGCAGCGGCTAAAAAGAAAAAAGGAATGGCTTAATGAAATTCATTAAACATTGGATATGTAAAATATTTAAAATCATTCCGTGCATATGTAAGCACGAATGCAATTGTAAGAAGAAAAACAATGGCTAGTAAATACCATAAAACTAAATCTGGTAAAATGGCGCGAAAAGGTCTTTGGTACAACATTCACAAAAAAAGAGCTGAAGGTAGACCAATGAGAAAAAAAGGCGCTAAAGGTGCACCAACAGCAAAAGCATTTAAAAGATCACAAAGTAAATAATGAGAACTGATTATTCTATAAGACCAGGATATGCATCAGGCGGAAGAACAGCCGCTTGGCAAAGAAAAGAAGGTAAGTCTGAGTCTGGTGGATTAAACAGAAAAGGAATTGCTTCTTATAGAAGAGCAAATCCAGGATCTAAATTATCTATGGCTGTTACAACAAAGCCATCGAAATTAAAAAAAGGATCAAAGGCAGCTAAGAGAAGAAAATCTTTCTGCGCGCGTATGAGCGGAATGAAAAAAAGATTAACTTCTGCAAAAACTGCAAGAGATCCAAATTCAAGAATTAATAAATCACTTAGAAAGTGGAATTGTTAATAGTGGAGAGAAGAGATGGATGATATATCAACTATTTACGGTATACAAAAACTGTTAAAGGATGGTATTCAAAGAGGTACTGATACATTACTGTCAGGTAACATTGACAGTTTAGAGAAATATCAGTATATATTAGGACAAATCAGGGCTTATGAATATACCCTGCAGGAAATCTCTAACCTGTTAAAAACGAAGGAGCAAAAAACTAATGACGGAACAATCATCAATCTCTCAGGAGATACCAACACATAAAAACGCACTCGAAGAAAAATATCAAAGCATTAAAACAAAGGAACCATTAGGACCTGATAATATTAAATCAGCATCAGAAGATTTACCTGAACCAAGTGGTTGGAGAATTTTAATTTTACCATTTACACCACCTGAAAGAACTAAAGGTGGACTTATTTTATCACAAGATACTTTAGACAGAGGACGTATCACAACTAATGTTGGATATGTTTTAAAACTAGGACCTTTAGCTTATCAAGATGAAGAAAAGTTTAAAACAGGTCCTTGGTGTAAAGAAAAAGATTGGGTCATCTTTGCTAGATATGCTGGTTCAAGATTACCAATAGAAGGTGGAGAGCTGAGAATACTAAACGATGATGAAGTATTAGGAACTGTAAAAGATCCTAG
>Ga0208917_1001290_pt1 | contig 12511 bp, 6 predicted proteins | sample DEB08_DNA_10_FD_185500 | JGI IMG/M metagenome (GOLD analysis project Ga0208917, IMG submission 185500) | Aqueous microbial communities from the Delaware River and Bay under freshwater to marine salinity gradient to study organic matter... | ecosystem: Environmental > Aquatic > Marine > Coastal ...
GTATACAAGCCTGGCATTTCACCTCTTGAGCTAGTAACTCCCACGACAATAAAAAAGATAAACTACTTTATTAGCAACATCAAAAAAGATGTTTATAAAGAATTTAAAAGTCCCCGACTTCGTCAAATCCTTCAATTTCCGGTTCTTTTTCTTGGAGCCAAACCCTCCAAAACCCCGTCCTTTTATAATTTTATGAATTTTGCTGATTTTGGTTTGGGAACCTGGCACCCCGAAAAAGGAATGTACAGCATTGTAAAAGCTATGGTATCCCTTGCAGAATCACTTGGGGTTCATTTCCATACCAATTCCAATGTTGAGAAAATTCTTGTAGATACGTCTGGAAAAGCAATCGGTATTCAAATAAATGGAGAAAAAATCGATGCAGACATCGTCCTTACAGGTGCAGATTACCATCATTCAGAAACCTTACTTGATGAAAAATATCGTGCCTACTCTGAAAAATATTGGGACAAAAAGGTATTTGCCCCATCTTCCTTACTATTCTATATCGGTTTAAACAAAAAAATAAAAAATGTAGCGCATCACACCCTGTTTTTTGATGTTGACTTTGATGAACATGCTCGGGTAATCTACGATGCCCCCAACTGGCCAAACAACCCCTTATTTTACGCAAATTTTCCTTCATTATCAGATCCTACAATGGCTCCCGAAGGAAAAGAAGCATGCTTTATTTTGATACCCATTGCACCTGGGATTGAAGACACGCCTGAATTAAGAGAGAAATACCTAAATATCGTTCTAAACCGCTTAGAAAAATTAACCCAGCAGAGTGTAAAAAAAGAAATGCTTTTTTGTGAATCTTTTTGTGTAAAAGACTTTATTAAAGACTATAACTCATATAAAGGCAATGCTTATGGCCTTGCAAATACTCTTTTGCAAACTGCTTTTTTAAGGCCGAAATTAATAAGCAAAAAAGTGAAGAATCTCTATTTTACAGGACAGCTTACTGTACCTGGCCCTGGGGTTCCCCCTGCTCTGATTTCCGGTAAATTGGTTGCTGACTTAATTGCAAGAGCTAGTCTTTAGGGTTAAGAACCCACCATATAAATTCAAATTCACTTTCGCGAACAGCCAAAACAGAATCCAGCATTTTAGTCCCTTCTTCTAATGTACTTTTGTATTGTTGTAATTGGTCTTTTACACTCCACTGCCACAGATCTAAACGCTTGTAAAGGTTGTATTTTATAAATTTATCCTTTTGAATGTACTTTCTGTTTTCAATCCAAAATTCATTGTAGTCTAAATCGACCCAAGGGAGGTCATAAACCCACTTATTGGCCACTTGATCAATAAACTGATTCACATAGCGCTCTTCATTTTTTCCTGTGTTTTCTATCAGGTACTTTAAATCTGTTCCGTCGTAAATATTCGTGATTTTAAGACCAACTTCCTTTGGCAGTAAGCGAAATGTTCCATCGAGTTTAATCGCATCAAAATTGACACGTGGAGGATCAAAGGGGTCTCTTTGCACATAAAGACTCATAGGAGAAAAATAATATTTTCCATTAGGTTCAGCTTCATCATCTTGAGCGTCAATGAATATACTGTCATTATCCTCTTCCCACCGGTCGTATTGCCTTTGATACATGTCAGTAACCCAATCGATTTGTTCGATATAACTGTCAGTATAAACAATCATCTTTTCAATTTCTTCTCTCAAATTGGTCAAATTTTCAATACCATCCTCACGGTTATCCGATTCACCTCCTTGTTGCTCAATACCAAAAGATACTGTCACACCAAATACTAGAATAATGAATTCTACAATTGATTTTTTTAATCGATCCCAAAAATCTCCAATATCAAAACGGTCCCCAAGTGTAATCAATCGCAAAAACCAATTCAGCTTTTCTTTTTCTACCCCAGCCGATTGATCTGCATTTTCAAATTCCTCTCTGGAAATGACACCATCTTTATTGGTGTCTATTTTATCAAAGTCTTCCTTTTTTGCCATGCAATATTATAGTCAGTAGGCTTACACCTATTGTAAAAATAAAAAAATTGAAACAATACCCTAGTAAATTAAGCTTTTATGCCTTTAGACGGGCCTCTCTTCTAGAGGAATGGCAGGGTCGTAAAGCTCTCCCAGTAATTTAAACAGCACAAGTTCAAATTGTCTCACACTCACCTCTTCTAGAATCAAGCTATTTTTTTTCCTGAGATGTTCTTTAAGTGAAACGGCTAGAAAATTTGTGTCAAAATTCTTCAAGGGAATTACTCCTCCTGTAATGGGTTCGTTATTGAATTCTTCTCGTAATAGATATACATACATCATTACTTGAAAAAGAGGGCTTTTCTTGGGATCAATGATCAATTCTTCCCAATCTGAAAAGGCGCAATCTGTTGGGGTTACTTTTCCTGTTTTATAGTCTACAAATCGCAATGTTCCGTTGTACCGATCAATGCGGTCTACTGTCCCTTTGAAATGTATTTTTTTGTTCAATTCGGCTATTTCTACAGTCTTTTTAAACTGATGTTCTAAGGCAATAATCTGAATTGAATTTCCCTCTTCTAATTGTTTTTTTTCCTGTTTCAAAAAATGTTGTATTACTGCTTCCATGATTTGGTAGAGCAATGCATTTTTTCCTGTTTTTGAAAGCCCCTTTGCGGGTGTCGAATTGAAACACTGCTCTAGTGTTTTGGGAAGGAGCTCAAGCATCTTATCAACAGCATCCACATCCAAGGTTTTTGAGCAATATGGGAGGTATAGCTTTTCTAATACTTCATGCATAATAGTCCCTTTTTCCCTTGAGCTTAATTGATCGTCCAAAGCCGAAGGTTGTTTTATCTTCAAAATACGTTCTTCATAAAAAGCCAAAGGATTTCTGATGTAAAGACTAAGAGAGGAAGGTGAAAAACCTTCTTGCCCTACCCGTTCGATGCAGTTTAGAACCTCTTCTGTTTTAGGGATTTGCTTGCCTTTTTCCTCAAGCTTAGGAACAGGAAGTTCTAATCTTTTGAAGTCTAGTGTATGCTGTTTTTGTTTAAAGTATTCTAACTGGAGTAAAAAGCGACTTCGCTCTCCAGAAAACAGTCCTTGTGCAGAAGCGTTATATATCAAAGAGACCCTTTTGGCTCTTTGCAGTAGTCTAAAAAAATGATAGGCGTAAATATGATCTTGCTCAATAAAGGTGTTCAAACCAAATTTCTTTCTCACATCAAATGGAATCCAAGAAAATGGTGTTTTCCCATTGGGCAATACTCCCTCATTAACACTGGTAATAATAACATTATCAAAATCTAATAGTCGTGTTTCTAACACTCCCATGATTTGAACACCCTCCAAGGGATTACCTGTAAAATCAAAACTTTCATTTTGTAATAAGAATTCAAAAACCGTCTTTAACTCGGTTAAACTACTTATAAAGGGCGCAATAATATGACGCTTGAGAAGAGATTCTAAAATTTGATTGATTCGTTCACATACAGCGGCTTCAAAAAATTTATTATTATCCAAATAGGTTTTTTGTAAGGAAAGTGCAATTGCTCCAAGCCTTTCTATAAAAGCTTTAATAGTGTCAAATGGTTTAAAAAGTAACACACTTACCGTTCCGAATTGACACAAATTTTCGCTCTTAAAAAACTTTTGATTTCCCGCTCCCGTCATATCTACTATGGAACCTACACTCTTTAAAATAAGTTGACAAGGAGCTGTATTAACCAATTCATTAATTCTTTTGGATGAAAAACCTCGCTCTTCATAATTTTGATGCAATTCAAAAACTAAACGATAAAAACTCGATAAAAGAGTCCCTTTTAAAGGATATCCCATTGTAAGATTCCAAGGAAACCCGTCCTTAGGGAGTGCAGAAAGTAATGGATGAACCAGCTCCTCGTCAGCGAGAACAAGTACTGTTTTTTCCTTAGGGTTTGCACGATAGAGGGAAGATGCAATTTGAACTGCTGCTTTTGCCTGTATACTATTGCCTGCAGCACTAATTTGTTCAATTTGTTTTGGCTGAGTAAACTCTTGTTCAAATTTTGGCTTTGATCCCTTATTTAACACATTCCAATTTTTGTGGTAGTTTCTTATAAAATGACCCGCAGTATGATAAGGATCTTCATAAAAACTGTGGTCTAAATCCCATATTACCTCTCCCTTATCTTCAGCAATCAGTTCCTGTACTAGGGTAGCTTCTGCTTCTGTAAGGGCGTTAAAACCAACAAAAAAATGATGGGGAAGGTCTTGCTGCAAGTAAAAAGTCAAGTTTTTTACCGCCTCTCTCATCTGTAAGCCTTGATAGCCCTTTTGCTGTGATAACAAACTCTTATACAGTTTATTGTAATAGTTAAAAGCCTTTTCTTGTAGCCTAAAATGACGAGAGCTTAAACTTCCTTTTTCCTTTGCACCCCAATGTTCCAAACTACCTAAAGCACTCATATAGTCAAAGAGTTCTTGTGCTTTAACCAATTGGGTATCAACTTCGTTAAATTCACTCAGAAGCGTTGGTGCCCAACTCAAGAATTGATCGAAAGAATCCCATTCATTTTTTGGGGTTTGGTTTTGATATACTTGGTAAAAAATGTAAAGCAAATCAATCTTTGAGATGGTATTTATTCCAGAAAGTGCCTTTATAAATTCTGAAATGCTGATGATCTCTGGTGCTATCAAAGGTTGATCTATAACCTTTTTAAACGATTCCTTCAAATAATGAATTGCCCGGACACTAGGTACAATAATCTTGACCTGATCCATACTGTGCGAAGAGGCAACAATTCTTTCGGCAACACCGTCTAAAAAAGTTTGCATCCTTAAAAGTAAAAAATCAGGTCAAGCTAAAGAGGTTTATTTTAGTTAAATCAATTATTTATCGTTGCACTTTAAATGTTACTCTTCTGTTTTTCTCTCTTCCTTCTTTAGTTGTATTTTCTTCAGCTGGGCGTGTTTCTCCATACCCTTTGCTCGAAATACGGGAAGAAGGAATCCCTTTTTGAATCAAATAGGTTCTAACTGCAGTGGCTCTTTTTTCTGACAACTCTTGGTTGTAAGACGCTTTTCCTACGGAATCTGTATGCCCTTCAACCACAACATTAAAATTAGAATAGCGTTCAAGAATCTGATAAACTTCATCCAATATTTTATAGTTTTCAGCGTGTAGATCAGAACGATTCGTAGCAAAATAAAGAATCTGGCCTATTTCTTGAAGCCGGTCCAGGTCTTCTTGAGACATTTCAGGGCATCCTTCATTTTCATGAGTTCCTGCTTCTTCTGGACAAGCATCCTCAATATCTCTAATGCCATCACCATCTGTATCAGGACAACCTGAAAATTCTGAGAGACCAAAAATTTCTGGACAATGATCCTCAGCATCTTGTACACCATCACTGTCTGTATCTGGACAGCCTTTGAAAGCCAAAATACCGAAGGTTTCTGGGCAGTCGTCTTCCGCGTCTTGTATGCCATCACCGTCTGTGTCTGGACAACCATTAAAGGTTGGAATTCCTGCTACAAAAGGACAACTGTCTTCTGCATCTTGTATCCCGTCTTTATCCGTGTCAGGACAACCCTGAAAGCGTGCAATTCCAGCTTGTTCAGGACAGAGATCTTCTTTATTGGGAATTCCATCGCCGTCTGTATCTTTTTCTTCTCCAAAAAGAAAAGCAATCCCTGCCAAATGCTGAAAGTGCTTTACGCCATAGGTTTCTCCTGTATTTTTATATATTGTTTCTAAAATCAAGGCGGTTTTTTTGTTTTCTCCCAGCCAAAATTCCAATCCGGCACCTAAATTGAAATATCCCGCACCTTGCTCATCAAAGAGGGCGTAACCTCCTCCTAATTCCAAAAAAGGTTTTAAAGTTTGACCTCCAAAAAGTGAATTGAGATTATACGAGACTATACCATCAATATTATAATAGTTGTCTGAGGCAGAAAGGGCTCCGTATTTTTTAATGGAATTAAAGCTGAAACGAGTTCCAAAAGAAAATCCTGCACCCATGTATTTTTTAACTCCAATTACAGATGGGTATGGTGTTATATTCCAATGATTTAAATTTGCATACTCTTCCAAAAAAGCTCCAGAGCCAGAAGCACCGGTAGGATACGTATCAACAGCGTTAATACCAACAAAAAACTGCCAAGGAATTTCTTCAGTCTGAGCTTGCAGTGTATTTGTATAAATAAAAAAGAAAATAAAAAATAAAGTAAATGTACCTCCTTTTGAAAAGGTGTTTTTGGTAAAAAAAGAAAACATAGGAAATAAGTAGGGTTTGGTTGGTCAGTGATTTAGGGTTGTTAAAACAACGCTTAAAGATAAAAATAATTTATAAATCAATTCATTTTTACAACTAGAATCTCGGGATTTAGATAAACGAGGTATGGGTGGATGGATTTGTATCCCATGGTTTTTAACACTTCAGCATAAGTAAGTATTTGTTTTTTATCCTCTTCTTTGGGTTTTCCTGTTTTATAATCCAATATACTCACTGTCCCAGAATTTGAAAAATTTATTCGATCAGGACGCAGTGTAGGCCCCTTAGGAACCAACAAATCCTGTTCGCATAAAACACGATCTTCTCCATTAAAAAAAGGATTTAATTGAGGATGATTCACCACTTTCCAAATTTTCTCCTCTAAAATCTCTTTGTCCTTTTCTGTTAAGATCTCATCTCTAACTGCGTTTTCAATGACTTCTGAGACCTCTTGTGAACGAATTACTTTTGCCAAAAGTTCATGCGTCAAATTTCCCTGTTTTTGAGCAACAGAAGACCTTGAATTCTTTTGAATTTCTGGAACCAACCTCTCTTTCCAAAAAGTAGTAACTCCTAGTGTGGGAACAATACTTTCAACTGTTTCCAGAACCTTTTCTTTTGTCTTTTTACGGTTTTTGGAAAAATCTCCCTTTTCAAAAGGAAGGTCAACGGTTAGTTTGTGATTCAATACCTCCGCATAAGAACTAAAAAATTGTGCATAGGAGTCTTTACCAACTTCTGCCTCTTGTGTGATAATATGCAACACCTCCGAAGCCCTTGTAAGAGCTACATATAACACGTTAAAAGCATCTAACTGATGTGCTAAACGACTAGATTCATACAATTCTGCTCCCAAAGTTCCAAAATGTTTGAGCTCCTTCGAAAAATTAAACCATCCCCACTTGAGCTTTTTTAATGGTTCATCTTTAAAAGGATACCAAATTTTATAGGTTTTTACTGGCTGTATAGGGGTATCCATAAAAGGTACTATAACGGCTTTGAACTCTAGACCTTTAGCTTGATGTATGGTCATGAGTTTTATTGCTTCTGAAGCTTCTGGGGTTGCAATACGTAGCTTTTCTTCCTGCTGTTCCCAATGCTTTAAATACGAAAAAATGGAAGAATTAGATGCTTTTGAAAATTCAAATACATCCTCCAAAAATGCTTGAATGTAGGCGTCTTTAGAATCTAAAAAAGAAAGACACATTAACAGATAATCCACAGCCTCTGAAACAGGCATTGATTGAAGTGATTCAAATTGTATTTTAAAATCAAAAACCTTTTGTAATTGTGTTAAAAAATCAGTTGTTTTTGTATTTAGAAAAGCTACTGCAAAGCTGTGATATTCCTTAAAATCTCTATTTTGTATCTCCCAAAGTTCATCGAGGAGATCCTTGTGAAGCTCGCTTTTGTCTGGATTTATTGAAAGGTTTAAAAAAGAGATTAAGACTTGTACTTTTTTAGACTTTGAAACTTGAAGTGATTCTGAGGAGATGACTTCAAATTCTTTGGATATAAGTGCCATGCCAATGGCGCCCGCTTGCTCCTTTTTACGTACCAAGATGGCGAGTTCACTTGTTGCATATCCCGCTGCAATTAATTTTTCCACTGCAGCAAGAGTTTTAGAAACGTAGTGGGGTGTTGTCTCCTCTTTTGTCCCCTTCGGAATCGCCTCTAAACAGACATATCCTCCCTGATTGTTAGGTGTTTGTTGGCTCCCTTTTCCATAAATATTTTTATAATCTTCTCTTTTAAACTGATGAGACAAAAAAGAAAAAAAACCATTGTTAAAGGATACAATCTCTCCTCCCGAACGGTAGTTAGTCCCTAAAGAAGCGTTTTGGGCTACAACTTGAAAAGGTTTTTTCGATTGATTTGTTAAATGAATGAACTGATCCATATCCCCTCCTCTCCATCCGTAAATAGCCTGCTTTGGATCTCCCACTAGGAGAAGTGACCCTTTTCCTCCCTCTAGAGATTCACTTTCCAAAGCATTTGCAATCAGGGGAGTGAGATTGGTCCATTGAACTTTTGAAGTGTCCTGAAACTCATCTAGAAAATAATGCTGGTAGCGGGTTCCTAAACGTTCATAAATAAAGGGTGCTGGTTCGTCTCGAACCAGCTGACTTATTTTTTTATTAAATTCTCCGAGTAATCGTATGTCTTTTTCCTTTTGGAGTTGTTCCAATCGTTGTTCTATCAACTGTAAAAGCATTCTAGGAACCCAAGTTTTGAGTGTTCGCTCCAAAACTTGATACTTTCCAACAAGTTTTTTTATATGGTAAAAATGAGAACGTAGTTGCTCTTGTACACCATCAATATGTTTCTTTTTATCCTCTGATAGGCTCTTATTGTATAAAGGTTTATCCCCATTTAGAGCAGCCTCTAATTGATTTTCATAAAGCTTTTCGAAAATACACTGCTGCACCTTATAAAAATGTTTATGTACAAGCTGTGACTTAAAATCCTCTTCATTTAAACCTTGATCTTTTAAAAACCGTAAGGCTGTTTCAGCACTTTGAATTGCCTCTTTTTGAGTTTTATTTCTTTCTTCAAACAACAACTGTTTGTCCTCATAAAATTCCTCAAAATCTTTGTCTTTTAAATCGCTTATCGGTTTGCGGTCGTTTTCGTTTAGTAATAGGGCAGCAAATTCGTCCAAATCTTGTTGTACATCCCAGTCTTTTCCAATTCTTACTTTCTCCAAACTAAAAGCCAAGAGTGTTTTAGAAAGTACAGGATCTACTCCCACTTCTTCAATGATAGAAAGTACCGTTTCTTCCAAAAGAATTTTAGAATCTAAAGCGACTTCAAAATTTGAAGACCATTGAAACTCTCTTGCAAAAGTTCGAATCAGGCGATGGGTAAATTTGTCTAAGGTGATGACATCAAAGCTCCCATATTCCATAAGAATCACGCGCAATCTTTGATCTGCACGTAAGGCCAACTCTTTCTCAGTTATGGTTAATTCATCTTTTAGTTTTTTCACCATGTCTGAAGGGGCTTTATAGTGTGCAAGAGATAATAAGGCTTCAACAATGCGCTCTTTCATCTCATTTACAGCTTTGTTGGTAAAAGTGAGCGCCAATACATGTCGAAAAGCTCTAGGATTGTGGTCCGCTAGAATTTTTTTAAGATACGCTAAAACTAGGGTGTAGGTTTTTCCCGATCCAGCAGAAGCGTTGATGATATGAAAATTTGTTTGTGGCAAAGTGTTAAAATCGACTACTAAATGTAAGGCTTTTGAAAACTTAGTACAGGATTGCCAAAAGAAATTTTAATTTTGCCTAAACTTAAAACAAAAACTATGGCTTTTGAATTACCTTCTTTAACGTATGCTTACGATGCATTAGAACCCCATATTGATGCGCGTACCATGGAAATACACCACAGCAAACACCACAACGGATATACCACAAACTTAAATAATGCAATTGCTGATACTCCAATGGATGACCAGTCTATAGAAGAAATTCTAAAAGGATTAGACATGGAAAACAAAGCGGTTCGCAACAATGGTGGAGGATTTTACAACCACCGTTTGTTTTGGAATATCATGTCACCAAATGGAGGGGGCACACCTGATGGAGCTTTAGGGTCAGCAATAGCTACTGCTTTTGGTTCTTTTGAGGATTTTAAGACTGCCTTTGCTAAAGCAGCTGCTACACAATTTGGTTCAGGTTGGGCCTGGCTATGTGTTCATAAGGACGGTAGTGTAGACGTCTGTGCTACTGCCAATCAAGATAACCCGCTTATGCCTGGTATAGGATGTGGAGGGACCCCTATTTTAGGCATTGATGTATGGGAACATGCCTATTACCTCAACTACCAAAATCGACGTCCGGATTATATAGAAGCTTTCTTTAATGTAATCGACTGGAAAAAGGTAGAAGAATTATACACTCTTGGAGTATAAAATTTCTTTTAGAGTAATAAAAAGGGGCTCATGAGCCCCTTTTTTATTCTTAAAATTTTAATACGCTCTTTTGTTGTTCTTCTCGACAAAGTTAATGAAGGCTTGATTGACAACCCTACAGCCCCCAGGTGTTGGATAATCTCCTGTGAAATACCAATCTCCTAAATTCTTTGGGCATGCTTTATGAAGCCCATCGACCGTTTGGAAAATAACCTCCACTTCCGCTTTGATATTTTTCAGTTTTAAGATTTGAGCAATCTTTTGAGAAATTTCTATATCAGTAAAAGAGTCGTAAATGGCTTTCACATAATTGGGAGGAGCTTCTTGACCTTCGTTGACACTTTTTAAACAATTTTGATAGACTTCTTGAATGATTTTTTCTTTATTTCCTCGATCCTCGTGAAGTGCCAAAGCAGCTCTAAAAGCGATGAATTCCTCTATTTTTGCCATGTCTATTCCATAACAATCTGGATAGCGTATTTGAGGAGCACTAGAAACAACAATTATTTTTTTGGGTCCCAACCGATCGAGCATTTGTAAAATACTTTTTTGAAGCGTTGTCCCTCGAACTATGCTGTCGTCTATAATAACCAAATGATCTTCAGGGCGAACTACACCATAGGTAATATCGTAAACGTGGGCCACTAAATCATCCCGATCACTGTCCTCGGTGATAAACGTTCTCAGTTTAGCATCTTTGATTGCAATTTTTTCAATTCTTGGTTTCAGGTTCAGCATTTTGGTAATTGCTTTCAAATCGGGAGTCTTGGATTTGGTCAATTCTTTCTTTAAAAGCTCTCGAACATAATCTTGTACTGCACCAATCATACCATAAAAAGAAGTTTCAGCAGTATTGGGAATAAATGAAAAAACCGTGTTTTCTAAATCTCCCTGAATGGATTTGTGTACCAAGGGAAAAAGAGCTTTTCCTAAGTTTTTTCGCTCTTGGTAGATTTCTGAGTCTCCTCCTCTTGAAAAATAGATACGTTCAAAAGAGCATGCTTTTTTCTCTTTAGGTTCTAAGATTTGTTCAATATTTGTTACCCCTGTACGCTTGGTAATTAACGCATGACCAGGTTCGAGCTCTTCTATTTTTTCATAGGGGATATTAAATACTGTTTGTATTGCGGGGCGTTCCGATGCGACAACAACCAATTCATCATCGGAATAATAATATACGGGTCGTATCCCTACAGGGTCGCGTAACACAAATGAATCGCCATGACCTAATAACCCTGCCATAGCATAACCTCCGTCCCAGTTTTTTGAAGCTTTTCTTAAGATTTTTGAAATTTTGAGTCGTTCTGCAATAAGGGGTGATGCTTCTGCTTTAGTTACACCTTCACGCTTCAAATTCTTGTATATTTTAGATACAGCATCATCTAGAAAATGCCCTATTTTCTCCATTACGGTGACCGTATCAGCTCGTTCTTTGGGGTGCTGCCCTAAATCAACCAAATTATCGAAGAGCTGGTTAACGTTTGTAAGGTTAAAGTTTCCAGCTACGATCAAATTACGATGCATCCAGTTGTTTTGTCTCAAAAAGGGGTGAACACTTTCAATATTATTTTTTCCGAAAGTCCCATAACGGACATGTCCTAGCATGAGCTCTCCCACATAAGGAACTTCTTGTTTGAGTTGTTCAGGATGGGAAAGCAATTCTGGGGAAACTTCCAATTGCTTCTGAATACGTTCGTTTATCGTTTTAAAAATCTTTTGAATGGGCTGTGATTCTGCAGAACGTACTCTGCTGATATAGCGCTGCCCTGGAGACATATTGAATTTGATACTTGCAAAACCAGCACCATCTTGACCGCGATTGTGCTGCTTTTCCATTAACAAATACATCTTATTGATTCCAAAAAGTGCGCTACCGTATTTTTCCTTGTAGTAGGACAAGGGTTTTTTAAGTTGTAAAAGGGCAATTCCACATTCGTGCTTTATTGCATCACTCATTAGAATATCGGTGTTATGTTAATTCTATTTCAAATTCAGATAAAGATTTAAAGGCATGTATACGTTGTCTCAGTTGTGCTATTGTTAATGCTTCTAAAGACCCTGTACCAAATTGTTGTACGGTAAAAGAAGCCATTGCAGAGCCCATGATTGTGGCTGTTTTCATATTTTCAAAAGAGAGGTCTTTTGTTTGAGATAAATACCCTGCAAAACCACCAATAAAACTATCACCGGCACCTGTGGGATCGAAAACTTCTTCTAAAGGTAGTGCTGGAGCACAAAATATTTTTTTGCCACAGAAAAGCAATGCACCGTGTTCTCCTTTTTTTATGATGACATATCGCGGGCCAAGAGCTTGCAGTTTCTGCGCTGCTTCAACCAGGGAATGGGTTTCTGTAAGTTGTCTTGCTTCCTCATCGTTTATTGATA
>Ga0208917_1001315_pt1 | contig 12404 bp, 16 predicted proteins | sample DEB08_DNA_10_FD_185500 | JGI IMG/M metagenome (GOLD analysis project Ga0208917, IMG submission 185500) | Aqueous microbial communities from the Delaware River and Bay under freshwater to marine salinity gradient to study organic matter... | ecosystem: Environmental > Aquatic > Marine > Coastal ...
AATGATCGTCTGCCGAACATGTAATCAACAAAAGAATGAATCTGATTTCTATTTCAGGAAAGACACAATATCGTTGTTTCTTGCCCAAGATGTAACGCAGTGAAAGGAAGCTCATACGATGCCGAAGCGTAACAATGTTCTTGTGGTAGGTGACTACCATGCTCCAGCAAACCTCAAAAACTACGCAAAGTTTTGTTACGACATCTACGAGAGATGGAACTGCAACAGAACTGTAATGATTGGTGATTTGGTGGATAACGCAGCATTGAGCTTCCACTTAAAAGACCCAACGCATAAAGATCCAATAGCTGAATACAACAAGGCAATGAGAGAGGTAAAAAAGCTCGTTGACCTATTTCCTGATAAAGTTGATTACTTGCTAGGCAATCATTGCGTAAACCCATACCGATGGTGCAAAGAAGTTGGCATCCCAGAAGAGTGGATGAGATCACCGAAAGACATTTGGAATCTTCCTAAAACTTGGAAGGTCTGGCCTCGTTATCACCAACTCGTGATTGACAACGTGATTTACCAGCATGGAGATCGAGGAAGAAATTCAGCTATCTTGAACGCCAAGGCAGAATTTAAGTCCTGCGTGCAAGGTCACTATCATTCCAAAAGTGGCGTTGAATTTTACTGCAATAAAGAGAAGAGAATATTCGGATGCCAAGTCGGGTGCGGAATTGACTATACCAACAGTCAGATGAACTACTCAATACCCTTTACAGCAAAGCCTGTTGTGTCTTGTGCTGTAGTGCTTGAAGGTCGTACAGCTATCGTGGAGCCAATGATCTTATGAGCCTACTCGACCTCTTTGCTACGTTCCTGCAACCTATCTTTGATCTCGTTCCTAGGGTAGCAAGAAGACCTGCATCCAACGAATGGATGATCGTAGATGGATGGATAAAGGGTGTTAGGATAGGGTACAGACCTCTGCTTCACTGCCCAGCAGTCTGTCATGTCGTCTACTTCCCATCCTGCGAAATCCCTATTGATTGCGGGATACAGAGAGTCACCACTGCTGATGGATGCAGCATCGTGATCAATGCAACATGTAGGATCATTATTGCTGACCCAATCCTAGCTAGAGATAAAGTTGATGAGCAGTACGAAGAAGCGGCAGCCATGATTGCTCGAAGCCACATTTGCGACCTAGCATCTGGTCACAACTTTTCGCATGTCATTGAGCTAGTCCAAGAGTCGGTCTGCACCGAAGCAATTTCAGACGATTTAGCCGAGATGGGTATGGAGCTAATAGCTTTTAAGGTCGAGGATCTACAGCGTGTGATCCCGATAGGCTCAGTATAGCTCAGGGACGCTCTCCTCGTCCCCCTGAGCCGCTCTCCTACCCGCGTGACATCTCTATCGCCTTGTTGACTAATCGTGTAGCAGCAGCCTTTCTGAGTGCTGTAGGGATGCCTCTAAAGACCGGAATCAAGAGATCCGATTGAGACATCAAGTGGGATACAATAGTGTTCTTACGTACCTCACAGCCTGCTGTCTGCCACTTATCCATCTTGTCTCGGAAGTCTTTGCACTTGCATCCAGTTTTGAACTGCACTGCCCAGTCTGGGATCAATGACTCTAGTGCTGATCCGGGTTTGTTGTAGAATCCATCAGCTTCTACATTTTGTTGTTGTTGACTGATTTGAATTAGCTTATTCCTACTTGACAATGATTTCTGCTCGGCATCCATAAGATTGCCTTTTCCATCATAAACATCACCGCATCGGCATTTATTTATCTCTGGGTGCAGCCTGCGGAACGATGCACCACATCGGCAGATCATGTCAGAACGTCTATGGATAGTGTATCGGAGTTACCATTGGTCGCTGTTTTATTGACTCGGTTCGTTGTGCTTGGTAGCGAACTGCTGACGCCTGTGAACTCTATTTCTTTGCAATCACTTTTTCTTCTAAAAAGAAAAGTCCAAGTATAAAGCGGAAAACCGTATACCGACTCCCATTTAACGTACCAAGTGTCTGTGCCATCGGAGAACTCCATCCAGCGATGATAGCTTACGCAACTGGTTCCAAGAGTAAACAGATCGTCATAGTAAAGCTCGCTCGCAGTACATGGGCATCCGCAAGTAGCATAGTCTGGTCTGTACGAACTCGAATTAATCGCCGTATACAGCATTACGAGTCCGTTGGTCGCTGTGAATGTTGCTGACTCGTCGTTGATATACAGCGACAGGTTTTGTAAATGTAGATCTCGCGTCGGTATAAACTCGTACCCGATCCCGCCTATCCGCTGGTACTCAGTTACACCGGATGAATCGCTTTCATCATACGTCGGTATCTTTGTAATGGTCGCATCTTCGCTGACGTCAACATCTATTGCACTGCGTGAGTAAGTGTCGTAGCAGGCGTTTCCAGTTGTATCGCTCACGGCGGAATGAATAAAGCTAATTTCTTTGGAAACTGATGCACTACTACTTGCCGCTGGATAGACGAATGATCCTGGCAGACTCCAAAAGTTCTCGACGCCATAGCTACTTGAAAACTCGCCTCGTGGCATCAATGGACGGCAATGCCGCCTTCCTGCAAGTGTATTCGGCCCTAATGAAATGCTGTCATAACTTACCTGCGCATCACCGGGGCAGAACCTCGGAGGATATACGCATGGGAAAGACCCTAATGGCATACCCAAAAGCAACGGCCCGCCACTCGGGTAGATCCTGTCCTCTCTATAAACGTCAAGAATGGCGTCTATGGTTGCCTGCGATGAAGCCACAACATCACAGGTTCCCGTCACCGATAGCGAATGACTTATGGTGTAGTTATCGCCATCCAGATCTGGCTCAGCATAGGCATACGCTCGCCAATCAATCAGCCTGTCTGAGTGTGTCCACGAGTGATCCCCAACTTTGGTGATATATCCATCAAGTGCAGTTGCATCTGCTGTCGTTGCGTCCGCATAAGCTGCTGATGGAACACCTATACCGTATTGACCGACTATTGGATCACTACTGTCATATTCATAATACGCATGGCCCGCAGCTTTGCGCAAAACCCAAGAAATATTACCTGTCCAGAAACTCATGTCTAAAGACGCTGAATAGTCATAGTCGCAAGCTGGATCGCTGCATCCTCCACTACTTAGAATTGGCCCAGTTTTGTTTGCTGTTTGAGATGTTGCTCCATTGTTTACGATATAGGATGCTGGGTTCGTAACGGTGTACCACGGGTTCTGAGCGGTCGGGTAATCATCCAAGTCTAAATTGCAGTCCTCGGTGATCGGAACATCGTCAAGAGAACTGATCGCCGTACATGCTCGATGGCCGGAGTAAACTTTAATTACACCGATCTCTACTGGATTTCCGCCGGTTTGAATCGTGATCTGCACTGTAAGACCTCCAGCGTCATGAGGAAGCCTCATAGTGCTGGCTTGGTCTGCCTTGTCCGTACTGGTATCAGACCTCCAAGGTGGCGCACGATATGCCACAACTCTCGACTCCATTGCAGCCGAGTTAAACACTTCCGCGAAGCGGTATGCAGCATAAAAGTCACCGTAAAACGGTCTGGTGATAGTTGATTTAGTAAGGTTGAAACTATCACGCTCCAGAGTCCTGCAATCGTGCTGAGAGTAGATCAGCGGCCACTGAATGTCATCCGAGACAGTGCTGCCATCCCAAAACGAGCTTGGAGTCACTGGCGGCAGTTCGTTGCTTGCCTGCAAGCAGTCTCCAACCTTGATGAAAAGACCCGGATCGCTGCTCGTCGTTAGCTCGCCGTTATCATCCAGCACCTCGACATCTACTACATAATCGGTACAGCCGATTGGAACCTCAATCGTCACCGTAGTGTTAGCCGGAACCGTGTTATCAGTCCCGCTGATGCCCGTGACGTAGCTGCTGTTCCATGCGGTGTCGCTGTAGCTTGCCACGCCACCCACGACAGTCCGAGTCGGTAGCGGTTTAACCTCGATGATCTCGCAGCAGGTTGTTACACCGCCACAGCATGTGCAACCCGGACTGTGCTTGATGGCCATTAACCACAATCCTCCGCAACGGCAACCAATACTTCTTGGCAGACGCTGACAACAATGTAAGTATCACCAGCAATCGCACTGCTAAACGGGTTGAGTACATCAGCTTCAAACCCAAGTTCTGTCATGGTTCCATCTGGTGCAGCACCAAGCATCTTGCACTTAGCAACGCCAGCTTGATCACCTGTTCTGGCTGGGATGCCGTCTGTTTTTGTCTTCATGACCATTGATGGAGTCAAGAAGCCATTTGACCTACTGACTGTCGATGCTGCCGGATCAAGAGTCTTTGCAAACCTGTTAAGACTTTCAGCAGTTCTTTTATTTTGAAATGCGTATAGCGTCATGGCATTGGAGGCCACTTGAGGAAGTCATTGAAATCTGCTGATCGAAACGGCATGAAACCCATGTAGCTTGGGCGGTCATCACCAGTTCCATCTGTTGATGTTGGCGTGCGCTTTCGCCCATCGGACTCATTGATGTAGCAGGCTTCTACATAGCCAGTCTTTTCGTCTGCGTTTGGAACAAGAATGTCTGGCCCACTTGGGTTGTCTGGATCTTCTTTTTTATAGAACGTATCAACCAGCGGTCGAAGCGTGGCCCATCCAGGACTGTAGAACTCACCTGATTGTAATTGTAGTCCACCAAACAGCTTTGGTTCTCCAGTAACAATGCACTCAATGTCATGCTTTGGGGCCAAATGAACATTGTAGGTAAGCCTCCACTTTTCTTCTTCACCGTTCCCCAGATTGACAGTGACTTCAGTTGCCTCAATGTCAGAAATCATCCACTGACCAAAACCTCGACCGTTCCATTCCTCTGAGTTAATGACATGTGACCTTTGCTCAAGAGTTTCCAAAGTCACATCGTCTTCAAACTGAGTGATACTAATTGTTATCAGTGGAGACTTAGTAACAATTGGATCTTGGAATGGAGTGCCAGTTGGAAGCTTCCAAGACTGCCTGCTTCCCTGTCCATTCCAGTATGGTGACTCATATCTGACAAATTCTTGGCTAGATGTGGTAAAGCTTACGACGACCTTTTTGTCTAGTTCCTCTGGAGTCACCTCATCTTCTGGTTCAGGCTCAACAGCCTCTTCTGGGCTTTGGCTTCCACCTCCACCACCTACACCAAACTCGATTGACTCCCAATCAACAGAAACGTGGAACACAAATGGATTTTCAGCATCGCGGTCAATTGTTTTGCTGCTGCAAAGAAGAAATGGAGCAATCAATCCACCAAATGAATAGCAAGTCCTTCCGATCCTTGGGATGTTGGAATGATTGATGATCAGTAATGGATTTAGGTCGGTTGGAGCTAGTGATGGCCCACCAGACTTTTCTGCAACGACAACAAGATATTTTGTCTTTGCAGAAACTTTTGTCTTGCGTTGTCCGCCACTACCACCACCGCTCTGCTTGTATGAACCGCTGTCAACTCTTCGTTGACATACGGTTATGTCCATGTCGCTTAGTAATGCCATTACGGGCCTCCTACCCCTACAACACCAGTTGTCTCTCCTCCTACCTGAAGGTCATCCAATGCGTCAAGCTGGTCTTGCGTGTTTTGAGCAATTTCGTCTAGTGCTGCTTTTTGATCCTTCATGATCTTTAGTTCTTCATTTTGTTCACGACGGTTCAATATAAGGTCTCGAAGAAATTGGAACTCACCTGTTGATCCTGCACCAAAGCTTGGGCCAGCACCGGCTTTTGCTTGAGCCATTGCGCGTTTTCTGTTTTCAGCATCTTGCTTTACTGCATCTTCAGCAGCTTTTCTCTCAAGCTCAATCCGCTCTTTTTCTTTTTCGATATAATCTTCTTTGGCTTTAATTATCTCGTATTGAAGCCTTAAATATTCTTTTTGTTCTTCATTGACGTTTTGCTGTGCAAGCCATTCCTCAAACTGCTTTCTTTTCTCCATGTCTTCGCGTTCTCGCTCCGACATCCTTGCCTGATCATTCATTTGCTTTTGAGCAGTCTTAAACGCATCCTCTTGTGCTTGCATGGCATCTCTTTCCGCCTTAGCCTGCTCCTCCTTTGCTTTAAGCTCGGCCATCATCTCGGCTTCGCGGTCGTCATCTCTAAGGTTGGACATGGAATTAATACCATGTGCCACCATGTCTAGGAACGCCTGCATTGGATTTGTCAAATATGTGAATATGTTTGTTCCAAGTAGTTCGATACCTAGATTTATTTGACCAATATATTCAATTGCGTCCCCAAATGATTTTAACCAAGCTGCTAGTTCAGTGTCCTTGCCAAGTCCTATTTTTATAAACATCTGGTCAATGAGCGTAAGTATTCTTGATATTTGACCACTTACTGTCCTCATGTTTTCGGCAAGCTGACCACTGACATCGCGTGACAATCCAAAGCTTGCTAAAGCTTTGCCCATCTCTTCAGCAGAGATTAAACCGTCCTCCATCATCTGGCGAACCTCTGCCGTCGTTCTACCCATTGATTCAGCTAGTGCTTTGTAAATAGGAATCCCAGCGTTTGCAAACTGCAAAGCTTCCTGGCCCATCAATCGGCCTTTCATCATTACATCACTGTAAGCTTTTGCAATAGACTTCAGTCGCTGCTCATCACCTCCTGCAAGTCCAGCAAGAAGCTCACCAACACCAAGTGCCTGCCTAGCTGTCATTCCTAAGTTAAGGAGTGCCTCTGAAAGATTGAACATGGTTTCAGTAGCAAAGCCAGTTCTTGCAGCAAGAGACATGATGTTGTCCATCAGCTCCCCAGTTGCCTTAGCATTGTCATTCATAAGAGGCATAAGCTTGATGACTTGTCGCCTAAATTCATCTGCCTTCTTTATGGCAACAGTCATGAACTTTATGTAGACAGCTAATGCAGAACCGGCAGCAAGAATTGGCGCGCCAATCGCACCAAGCGATCTAGCTAAACCTTGAAATTCAAGCGGTAGACCAGCAGCCATTGCAAGATTGCCAGCCATCTTTGAAAGACCGCCATTTACGCCGTCAATCAATTCAGGCATCCTGCTCAATAGAACTTTGAATCTTCCAAATGATGTGAAATACCTAGAAAGGTCTTCAAAGCGACGAGCGTGCCTTTGCCTGCGATAATCAGCAAGTTCTTTTTCAAGTCTCTTCTCTTCCGCAATGCGATGCTTCTCAGCCTTCAACGCTTCCTTTGACGCACGCTTTTCTTCTGCTATCTGAACATCAGCCAAGTCCTGAGCAATCTTCTTGGCTTCTTTTTTCTTGTCAAGAACTTTCTGTAGGTTGGCTAAGACTTCCTTCTCGGCTTCAGCGCGTTTGTTCTCCTCGGCTATCTTTTCTAGCTCTTTTTCCTTGTCAACAATTCCTTCCATTTGGCTAATTATCTGCTTTTGATAATCGCCAAGGATTTTTCGCTCTTGCTCGCTTGCCTTAACAGCACGATCACCAATGGCATCAAGTTCGGCTTGGAGTTTTGCAAAGTCAGAGACAGATGACTTGATTGCCCTTGCGATCAAGTCTTGTTCAGATTTGACTGTAGCAGCACCTCTGGCAAATCCTCTAGGGTCTAGGACGACCTTGTAGTACAGTGCCCCGATTACGTCGTTGCTCGCCACTTGCCATTCTCTCTAGTAGTTTAGATGCTTCTTCTGGTGCATGTTCGGTATGCTTGCCAGCAGCCTTTTTATAAGCCTGATCCTCTATCTCTTGCTTGCGGACAAAGTATGCAATCCACCAGTCAACCAAGACTGGTGGCACATTGTTCATCCAAGCAATAGGATCATCTATCTTGAGTTCATGGCAGATCGAAAACACCCAGTAAAGCCTGTAGTTTTTACTGAGTTCCTTGATCAGTCGCTCGACCTGCCTCGGACGTTTCCCTCCTGCTCAGACGACCATTTTTCAATGGCACTAATCAGGATGTCGGCCTTGAGTGCGTCTAGCTGCTCAAGATCAGAGATGTCGCTTTCTTCAAAGAGAGGAGTACCGTCCTTGTCACAAAGATGGTCAATGATCGTATACATCCTAGCGCGACCAAGACTGTCAGTGATAATCTCGCCGGACTTGTTGTAGAGGCTTGCAAGCCTGCGTGAACGCTGAAATTGCGTCACTGGCTTTACCCATACATCTTGTCCGAAAAGCTTCTGAGGCAGCTTCTCTGGCTTATTGCAAGCGGCTTCTTTAAGTAAGATCTTTTTCGTTAAGCTCATCTTCTTCTCCTTCAATGGATGAAAGTTGTTCAAGACTTATTTCTGGAGGCCCAGAAGACTCTAGTGAATCTTTATTCAAGAGTTCAGCAACTTCTTCCTCGACCCACGACCTAATAGCAGGATCTAGCTTGGCCATAAAGACAAGCTTGCTATTTGGCTTCCATCCTATAAGTCCAATACGTTCACGAACCTTAGTCTTATCATCCTTGATGTAGACTAAATATTGTTCGTGAACTACATCTTTCTTTGTCAGAAGATGAGTCCCAACATGAGACTCTAGCTCGACATATTTACTCAAAGCTATCTCCTTGGTGGTGGTGGTGTAAAAGCTTTACTAGGTTCCTGCCGTGTATGTAGGGCCAGTGCCGCCATCAAACACGAAGGTAATAGTTTGCTCAAGCAATCCATTTGGCTCAAGAGAAGGCATTTGGCAAGAACTAACAAAGCCAGTTCCGGTCAAAATGCCACCTGACGAACCTGCCGATGGCAGAGTTACGGTAACTGTGTCAATCAAGCCATTTGGAATCTCAGGCTCATCGTCCAATGCGAATACCATCGTGATCGAGATTTCGCCAGCATCCACTAGCTGACCAGGCAGCTTCTTTGTGAACTCAGCAACAACTCCTGTGCCGGGAGGGTTATTGGCTCCTGAACTACTTAGGCAGCTTGCCTCGATAGCTTCAAGAGAAAATTCTGGCAGGGAAATAGACCGCACACATGCGATAGTTCCGATGGTCGTAAACGCAACGGTAGTCCCCTGACTGGTAGCTCCTTCAACTGCCATTTTTATTAGCCTCTGCTGTAATTGATAAAGTATTCTTGGCTACACCAGTATCCACGCTGGTCTGAGCCATCGGTCGGTTCAAGAATCTGCCAAGAAGTGCCGGAATCAACCGTGATTCCTTGAATCGGATGCGTTGCATCTGTGGATGAATACTCACCAAGTGAATCTTCAATGGCTTCTTGTATTTGTTCTGCTTGGCTTCTCGTATCGCAGATAATGTCAACTTGCATCCTAGATGCGTATTGTTTTACCTGACAGTTGTTGACGGTTGGTCTTGCTATGGTGTTGACGATGGTCAACACAACAAAAGGTAAATCGTCATCTTGTGGTGGATTGTCTGCAAATATTCTACCACTCGCCAAAGTGTTTACTGACGAGTCGGCTTTAAGTCTTGCAATGACTTGTGGTATGGGTCTTGTCATCAGCCACCTATTTCCGAAGGATCAATGTTCCAATTCATCAATGCCTTCTTTATGGCTGATTGCTGCTGAACAATAGTGCTTCTTCCTGCTGGGCCTAAGAATGGTCTTGGCCTTAACGCTCGCTTTGCTGGCTGACCCCACCACTTGTGATTTGGCGCACCAGTGCTTGCCCCAGCAAGTGGCTCATGTGTGTGAGCAAAGTTTTTGCCTCTTGGCCCAGCCTCATATCGTGGCCCAACAATCTGGCTTGCCACAATACCGCCCTGCTTCCTGCTAATATTCTTTTTGATGATGCCGCCGGGATCGCCTAACGATCTGTTATTGGCTCCACGCTTTTCTAGTACCTTTTTTGACCAAGCACCTTTTCCGACATTAACCATTTTGCCGTTACGGAAAACACCCCTTGTCTTTGTCTTCCTTGACATTCCAAGTGTTTCGCCGCCACCTTTTTTTACATTCTCAACAGCTTGTTTTCTAACAATCGTCGCAGCATATCCAACGGCTGTCGGGCAAACTTTCTTGAGTAGCTCATCGCTAAGTTTTGATAGGTCAACGCCAAGATCTGTTGCAAGAACAGATGTCTGCTGTGCTTTACGCTTCTGTGCAGACTCAAACTGCTTCGTCTTTGTGACTAACTGTGTCTTAAAACTCATTTGGTACTCCTGAGTTCAAGCCTTACAGTAAATCCGTCACCTGAAACATCCCTGACTGCCGTGATTCCGTATGTCTTTCCGTCAATAATACAGCGGTGTTTCGAGTCGATTTCAGCATCGTCAATTTGTGGCTTATCGCCTACGGCTACTTTCTCTGTTGTCGATTTGGTCATCATCCCGTCGATGATTTCGCCGCCAGATACATCAATCAGTTCACATGGCCAATCTGTTACAACAGATGTCCAAGCTTCCGATGTGTAATTAACGTGACCATACTCATCGACGGTCGTGGGCGGCCCTTGGATCGTGGCAAGGTAATTCCTGTGGCCAACCCTCTTTCGATTGAATCCTGTGACCTTTGGCATTACGGATACGAACTCCTGATCAATTTCTTGACTAGGTTCTCGTAGGTTCGACCATCATTCGTGTTGACGCCATTCTCTTGAGCAGGATCATAGTAGTATCGACCAACCTCAACGAGAATTGCTTGCTTATAAAGCCTTGGCAAGCAGTCAGCACTTGTTACTCCGCATGTGAAGTTGACAAACACTGTGTCTCGTTCGCTGGGAGTCAGTAGTGTCTCTGGCCAACCGTCATCGTCGTTAAGGCAAGTAACCGCATTTCGGCCACTGTCAAGAGAATACTGGTCGACTGATAATGTTTGCTCTGCACCGTCTTCATCCAAGTAGGTGATCGAACTTATGGCAGTAGCACTTCCCATGTTCAACAGAATGGCTTTTCCCTCTTCTGGGAAACCATATTGACTCTGTTGCCACGTTGCCTGAACAAGACACCTCTCGATGTCTCGCTCAAGCTGTTCTGTAGCAGACTCAATCAGCCTTGTTATCAGATCGTTTTGTGCTGACCCGCTTACCCTTAGATGCGCCTTTGCCTCGTCCAGCGTCACCGCTAGGAACTGAGGACTTGACGTTCTTTTTAGAGTCCACTTCATCAGCTACGATCTCGATTGCTTTACAGTCTAATAGAGTCTTGATGATCCCTTCCCGAAGAGAAGAATCATCAATCACACGACCCGCCTCAAATCCGAGGCGAGTCTTTACAAAGATGTACCTACTCATTACGAGGTAATCGTGATCTTGGAAATTACCGAAGGATTAGCAACGATCTGCGATACCCGCTCTGTCGCGACAACACCGATTTGATCGTTCTCGGCGTATAGCTCGCTCAGGGTCTTGAAGTTCAAGGCACGACGATCCCCGAAGTAGCAACCAAGTCGAAGGTCACCAAAGACTGCAAGCAGATCGCCAGGTGTGCTTGCGGATGCACCGGGAAGAACATTCACAAAGTTGACCGGATAACCAAGAAGGGTAGGACGCTGTCCTTCTTCCAGTTCTCTCATGCTGTTACTTCCGGCAGCATTTAACAAGTCGCGAATGGGGCCATGGAACAGAGTGGAGTTGATGTACCACTCGTTTCTAGCACCAACAATTGGATTGCCAACACCGACACTGCAAGCAGTGAGGTCGGTGAGTGCAAGAGCCGATGGGGATGCAACATTCGTGTCATCAATCAAAGTGTTACCCTTGATAGCGGATGCTGGAGCCAAGATGCCTCCAGTTACGCCGTTGAAAAGGTTCTCATCTTCAGCAATGGAGATGCTGTAAGCAATCGACTCAACAACAGTGTCCATCATGCTGACAACGCTGTCTTCTGTGATCTCGCTAGACATCTTGACCAACGCTGCGAGCTTCTGTGCAACGAGCTGCACGGAGCCGAAGGAAAGATCGGATTCCGTAATTGCTCCCGCCTCTCCGGGGTAATATACGGCAGCATGAGCAGTTACCTTTGGAACAGTCCAAGTGTCTGCCGACATGACGACCCGCTGACATGCTTGTCGAGCAACGCCAGACGATTCCAAGAGGTTAATTAAAGCATTGGAGAGCGGATCAGGTACAGTAAACCCACCGTCAGCATCGACGCCAATCGACTGTGCAGCAAAAAACTCTTTTGCTTTTCGGTTCCCGCCAAGAGAGGCCAGGTACATGCCGGAGGTAAACGCATCTTCAGCGGAGGCAAAGTGCTTAACTCGCTGGTTTTTAACACGGGCTGGGATCACTTGTTTGTCTTCCTTGACTGAGTCTTCAATTTGAGCAGGCTCTACAATCGAGCTTGTTTCTGGAATTGCCTTAGCTGCTTTTGCAGCATCAAGCTTGTCTTGAACCGCCTGAAGAGACATCCTTTTCTCCTCAAGCGACTTAAACTCGGCGTCGAGTTCGTTGACCAACTCAATCTGGTTTTGATCAAGTTCGTTTTCCTGCGATAAATCGCTTAGTGCCTGCAACTCGTCAGCAATTGATTCGAGTCGGGCGTTGATCTCATGAATCTGTTTCATAGCTTCCCTTCTTGATTAAGTCCCGACTCCTTCGGGAA
>Ga0208917_1001316_pt1 | contig 12403 bp, 13 predicted proteins | sample DEB08_DNA_10_FD_185500 | JGI IMG/M metagenome (GOLD analysis project Ga0208917, IMG submission 185500) | Aqueous microbial communities from the Delaware River and Bay under freshwater to marine salinity gradient to study organic matter... | ecosystem: Environmental > Aquatic > Marine > Coastal ...
TGTTTTGGCAAATGTCTTTCATGCTGCCACCTCCGGCGATGTGATATATGGGAGCATTCGGCGAGCTGCCTCGGCTGTTATAGCTAAATCATTAATCAGGTAAGTTTGAGCCTTGGCGGGATCTTTCTTGATCCAGTGATGAAAATCCGCGCCGGATTCCTGTTTGGCTTTGCCGCCAAGATACACCGACAAGGATGACAAAGAGATGCTTTGCTCGCGGTTGCCGCATTGCCATAACTCCATCAGATCAATAAATCGATCATCCCAAAACCTCCCGTGTCGGAGTTGAACTGATGGGACAATCCCATAAAAAAACGAGCGACGAATTAGAAAGGGGAGATCGAATCCTTTAATATTGAACCCGATCCAACGTTTTGTCGGTCCGGCCTCGCTTATGGCATCCCAGAATTCCCCCAAAATTTCCTCTTCGGTATAATCGTTAGCGTCCCAGATACCAACCTTTCCACCGTTGGCGACCCCAATGGCTAGAACTTGGCCGGTTTGCGCGTCCAGTGCGGCCCGATCAAACCATTTTCGTTCCTGTTCTTGGATGTTTGCCTCGATCTTGTCGGAATCTTTCCAATTTGCCGGGGCTTTAAATGCCGGGATGCGACTTCTCAAAATCTCAGAGGGCATTGGCCCTGTTTCTATGTCAAAAATTATTCCGTCAATTTGGCTCATTTTTTGCCTTTCTTTTGTGGTCCAAGATCTCCGTCTTCGTCTTCCTCTTCTGTTGCAACAATCCGGCCCATATTGCGAATGGGGCGCGGTTGCTCGGGCATCTCTTCGCTCAAATAGAGACCCCCGGCCGATGATGGGAAAGCGCTTCGAAGGGCGTCGGCTTCCGCGCATTTAACCCCCATCATTTCGGGGTTCTCTCGCCAAAGCCCATTACCTTTGTCATATCGTGAAATATTAAGGCTTCGATAAGTGGGGATTCTCTGATCCTTGCGATAGACTTTTGCCCAAGCGCCGACAGCCTTTTGCCCGGGCTCGATGTAATCGCCTTGTGTTTCAACTCGCCCTTTATCGGTTTCAAGAATCAACCCGGACTCCATCCCATCGAATTTCTCGGAATGCTCGGCCCGCTTGAGCAAGGCCATATGGGAAACAATGATGTTGAATTTGGCTCCGCCCCGCGTGTCGTATCCGACGAGGAACACATCGCCGGTGAACGGGTTAAGCTTTCGAGCCCGGCAGAGCATGACCAGATCAAGAATCTCCTTGTTGCTGGGTTCCTTACCCGATGCGGTCGGGGTGATCATTTGCCGGCGTATGATGTCGGCTGATATTTTTATTGCTTCAGATTCGCCAAGGGGAACAAAAGACGTTTCGCCCACCTTGACTATGGCTTGTGTTTCAGACATTATGTTTTTGCAGATTTGGTTCGGTTTTTCCGTTCCATTGCCGGTCACATGTTCGCGCATGTGGCCGGTTTTTTTTGTAGGTTTGGCCCCGGGTTCCTCGCCCGGGACCGTTTCACCTAACATGACTCCTCCTGTTCTTCCCGTTGCTCTGTTGCTCTGGGAAATTTGCTTCGTGGTGTTTGTATGATCCGGCCAAAATAAGAAGGCCGTAACCACTGAGTAGGACGCCAAAGGTTAGCGCCGGCATAAAAACAACCGACCCCGCGAGGCTGATTGAAGTAAGAATTCCGAAGGTAATAGCAGTTTTCATTGGATGGAGTTTTGCGGGGTTGGTTTTAAATTTTGCTGTTTAGTTGTCATTTGTATTTCTTGAAGATCAAACCGGTAGGAGCTGCCGATCTTGTAAGATGGGAGCTTGCCGGCTTTTGCTAGTTTTCGAACCGTCTCAGGGGTGATCTGAAGCTCCCGAGCAAGTTCTTCTGTTTTCAACAAGTTTTTCATTGTTGTATATACCATAAACACAGTGTGCGCATACCGTCAACAAAAAAAGTTATTGCAAGGGCGTTTGAAGGTGTTTTAAATGTCTTTACAGGCGTTTTGCCTGTTTTACACACATGCCCGGGCAAAGATCAGACAACAAAGTCAACATGAACGCGTGGATCTCTAAAGAGGCCCGAGAGGTTCTTGATGTGTTGGCAAAAAAGTCTCATCGGTCTCGGACTCAAGTGGTTGAATTGCTCGTTTTAGCCGAGGCCAAGCGTCACGCCGAAGCAACAGATGATCCAACCATTCGCGAGGATCTTTTCCGTCTGATTGACTCATTCGCCGAACAAGCCGAATAGTTGTCGGCGATAAATTCATCCCTGCGATCATGTTGTAGCCGGTAGGACAAAAACTGTCTAACCCTAGCAAATGCCAATAACTCACATAATTTTTAACCAAGTTTCTGTTTCTTCCTTGGTCTGCATCTGCCGGTAGTGCCTCAACATGATCGCGGCTGAGTGACCGAGCGCCTTGGTTGCCTCATCCATCCCATAGATATTGTAAAAATGGCTTGCTGCGGTGTGTCTTAGGACGTCTTTAGGCCATTTTTTAAGCTTTGCGGCCTTGCGGATCGCGTCCCGGCGACGTCGAAAGTTTGTTTGCCAGTCAAACCAGCGTGATTTGGGACACTCGGAGAGGATCGAAAGGGCAGGGGGTAGCAGGGGAACCACGCGCCGGTTACGAGTCTTAGCCGCTTCGCCTGAGACGGTGATTTGTTCCCGTTCTAGGTCAATGTCTTTTTCACTCAGCCGGGCGCATTCTTCGGGGCGGATGCCTTGGAACAGGGCAAGGGCAAAGTAGGGGAGAAGCCCCGGATCGGTCTCTCTGGCTGTCCAGATCAAGTTTTGGCATTGTTTGACGGTCAGGATCTCAGGGTCTGCCTGATCAAGCCGGACCGTTTCAATTCGCTCGAAAGGGTTTTGGTTGATGTATCCTTGGCGTTTAGCCCAAGAAAACAGGACTGAAACCCGGCCTTGCATTGTTTTTCGAGTGGCAAGGCTTTGGAACTTCTCAAGCCACGCTTGAACCTCGATGTGGCTAATGTGGGAGATGGGTTTTTGTCCAATCTCATCGACAAAACGTCGAAAGGTTCGATTGATTTCTGCCTCATATTTAGGGCGAAGACCCGTTTTCGATTTATTGGCAAGAAACTCTTTAATTGCCTCGGGCAGCAGGAGCCCGGACTTGCCAAGATAGTTCGAGCGGTAAGTGTCCCAGACCTCCTTAAGGGTAAGCCCACATGATCGGATCTCGGCCAAGACTTCGAGGATTGTCCATTTGGTTCGCGGCTCAAGCCCGGCCCATTGATTGCCAAGATGCCGCCTTTGGTCCTCAAACTCGCGCAAGGTTTCCCGGGCTCTTCGGAGGCTTGGTTCGTAGCGGCGGCGCTTTTTTCCTGCCACGATTCCAAAGTCGATTTCAAAGCAGGGTTTGCCGTTTTTGATGATGGGTCGGATTTTGGCCATATCGGGTCAGATTTAGCGTCAATCTAGCGTCATTTGTAAAGCACTTTAAAGCCATTTAGACACACGAGAACCACTGTAAACAGGGTTTAGAAAAAGGCGCATTTCACCCGCATAAGTTGTTGATTACGAGTGAAAAGCCTTGAAGGAGAGGGTGGTGGAGCCGAGGGGAGTCGAACCCCTGACCCCCACAATGCCATTGTGGGACGCACATTTATAAAGTGTTGAACAGCAACATGCTAAAATGGTGTCAAAAACGTGGTGGCATCGGGGCGGCACTTTAAAACACCCTTGGTCGCCACTATTTTACCACCTTCCGACAGGGCAACTCCAAGCCCGCATTCGGGACTTCCACTTGAGAAAACAACCGCACTGTGAACACCTGTTTTGATCCTTTAAATAGTGTTCGCAATCCCTGCATATCTTCAGCCTCCGGGCTTGCTCTTCCTCGCTTGCCGGCTTGAAACCATTCTTGATCAACTCGCCGGCCGCTTTGATCGCGTTACCTGCCATTGTCCGGGCTCCGGGCAACTCTTTGTCGGGCTTGCCTTGTTTTGGCTCCGTGTCCGGCCTTATGGGGCTCGGGCTAATTCCTCGAGCTTGGGTCAATCGCCTAGCCGATCGAGTTTGTATAGATTTCATTTTGCCGGTTTCGTGTCTCAAACAATATTGTCGCAAAATCGTTTGCAACCGGGGTCGCACTTCCAATTGATGTCGAGACGCTCCGAGTGTAGGTCGTGCCGTTTTTCTCAACTTGCGGGTGAGCGATGTCCATCGAGCTGATCGTCGTCGATGTGATACCATACATTGTCACCGTGTCATCGTATCCAAAGCTCTCGTCATTCGTTGCTGAGTCAAAAGCCCGAACAGAGTAATCATAAGACGCCCCACTCGGGGTCGTTCCCGTGAAGATGTAGCTCGGAACATTGTCTGTGAAACTGGTCGAGGTGTCGTCATAGATTAAAAAATACGTCCCGCCGACCGCATTGTTCCGGCGATACACACGATATGAGGTTGCCCCTGATACGGACGACCACGAAATATCGACTTCGTTGATACCTGCGGAGAATGTTACGGTTGAGGGGTCAGAAATTGGCATGACTACACAAGAGGGATCTGAACAAAAGCTTCAACGCTATCCCAAGAAATGGCCCTTTCACTGTCCCATCCTTCCCCATAAACGTTGATTCCATAACTCGAAGGCAACCAAGTATCAACATGATCAGCCCCGTCAATATGGGGAGCTTCCAGTGTTCCAGATTTGGTCAAAATGCAATCTTGAACCGTTGTGGTGGACGGAACCCAGTCTTGGCACTGTCCGCCGATCTTATAGTCGTCTTGGTTGGTTGAATTGCCATTTGCGGCCCACCCGGGGCAAGTCGCCGAGCCCCGACTGTGAACTTTCCGCATCACATATTCAGCGGCAGTAAACCCCGCGCCCCCATCATTGATGACCAAGCTTCGAAGGTCTACCGGCAGGGCGTATTCACTAAATTCGGCAAATCGAATTTGATATTCCCAATTTTGGGCAAACGTTCGAAGCGCACAATTTCCGCCGGCGTCCTCTGTAATCCTCGAATTTTTTGATGCAACCACGGCGTCGGGTGGCACTGATTCTTGCCACGACCCAACAGTGTCGGGGGTATCTGTCGCAATGTTGATCTGAGGTCCGGTCACATTATCGGCCCAAACTGCGCCAGTTGCGCAATCAAGCGTCGACTGATTGGTTTGAACCCCTCCAAATGCTTGATATTTGTAGTAGTTTTTTGACCTAAATCGTATCCGAATCGGTAAATAAAGGCGGGCTCGGTAAAGCAAATTGACAGCCCGGGCGATCTGGTTGTAATGCTCGGCGTATGTGTAAACGTTGGGGAGAGGTCCAAACATTTTGGGATTGTCCGACCTGACGGAAAGCGGGACAATTCTCGGCCACCGATTTGAGTTTGCAGCATTAAAAAGGTTTTCGTAGGTGAAATCGAACAGCCTCTTGTTGTAACACTCAATCAGCCCGGTTGCCGGGTTGGTATATGAACGCAAGGCATTGGTTGATGTTGGGTCCGTGTAGCCCTCACAAATTGCGCGGAGAATGAAATCCATCCACAAGATTTCTGAACTTTCAATCCGAGTATCGGTTGAGTCGTAGTCAGTGTTTCCGTCTTCATATGCCTTTTTGACCTGTCGTGTAAAATAAAACCTCGGAATACAAGACCCGTAAAGGTCAGCAACCCAGCTCGACGCCCCAACAGTCGGAGCATCGGGGGCAGTGTCTCCAATTCGTTGCGCGCAATTTGTGCCGCTCGCTTGAAACTCAAGGTAATCGATCAGGGTGTTTTCATCAGTCCTCGGCCCGCTTTCGCTTGCGACGTAATTTTGCCAGCCTGTTGCGCTTCCACTGTTGTTTGAAATGCTGGATGGAGCGTTGGAGTTATGACTCAGACGACCTGTCAGTGTGACTTTGACAAGCGAGCCATCAAAAACAACAGACTCAACTTCATAGTCAGGGGTGTAAATTTGGCAGCTTTTCCAATGATCAATTTGACCCGAGCAAGCCGATTCTGAAGGGTTTGTTTCGCAAGCGGCGTCGTTTTCTTGATCAATCAGCGTTCCGCTTCCAGACAAAATCGATGGAGTGTGGGTTCCCAGACCGTAGCGATACCCCGGAGGTGATTCCGGCTTAATTAATGGCCTTGTCGGAACGATTGCAACATGCCGGCCCATTTCCTTGCCATTTGCATCGGTTGGATCCGTCCATTGCTGAGAGTAAAACACGCAACGGTCGAGCCCGAATCCCAATTGATCAGCGTATGCGGTGAGCTTGTATATGGAATCATTCGGGTGATAGGTCGCCGAGCTAATGAACATCGTCCAATTGTTATCATATCCATTTTGTCCCGCCGTTGAAATGATCCCATCATATTCGCGAACTATCTCATCACCGGCGCTTTTGGTGTATGTGTCAACACCCGCTGCCCCGGTAAATGTTGAACCAACACCGTATGAATTGCCATCGTATGAAATGCCAGTTGTGCCGCTTTCAACAATATATTCAACGTTGTGGCGGATTTCGCCGCTTTGAATTATGTGCTGGCTTGGCGCTATTCCCTCCCAAGCGTATGCGTCCGAATCGCCTCTTGAGTTTTGGGTAAAGTAGAGAACGCTTTTTCCGTTTTCGAGTGCGTATCCGCTGAACTGATTTCGTTCAATGACCCTCGTCCTGTCGTGAACAACTTTTCGAATTGTTTCGTAAACAGGATTTCTGTTGATGTGAGCCAGTTCGTCCCGGGCGCTTCCTTGGTTTTGGTTTATGATTGCGCCGTGTCGAAAATAGGCATCGGAAATGTTTTTCGGCTCTTGGGTGTTTTCGCCTCTCCCGTCATACCCTGTCGTATTTGTTGAGCCCATTCGAAGGACAGCATAGGCATCCTCGTTTGAAGGCTTCATTTCAAGTTGCTCAAGAATCTCGCAATATGCTGATTCAGTCGAACCCATTGATTGAGCGCATTTAATCTTGATTGACCCAGCAACAGGAATCTCAAAGAACAGACTTTGACTTGTTGTTGTTCCGTCGACTATTACCGAACCTTTGTCGACCCCATCCACTTCAATTGTGAAGGTTTTTGATTGGGTCAAACTGTCGCCGATTGCGATGAACCCCGAGCAAACGAACCCGGTATGGATCGAGTAAGATGTTGCCGGAGATCCGCCCGGATCAATGACTCCATAGCCAGCATTTGTCGAACTCAGGAAATCATATTGTTTGTAATCGTGAGCATATACGCCGGAACCCGGGCTCGTCTCTGTTCCGTAAGCTGGAGCAAGGTAATACTGAGTCGAAAAAAACTTTTGGAAGTCAAATGCGGTGTCTTCAACAAAGTATGAATCAAGCCCTCTTTCGTAAGTATTGCCCTTGAAATCGTTAATATAGAAGTTCAGAGCCCGGCTCAATTGATCACCATCGGTCCGTTGCAAAAACGCGTCATCCGTTGAACCGTTAAATGGACCCTCGATGTAATCCTCGAAGGGCAACAACGTGAAAGTGTTGTCAAAGTGCTGAAGAATGTAATGCTTGCCGCCTTTGCCCCAACCATAAACACCTTTTGAAGTGTTCGGGCATGAACCGGAACCACTACCGTCGGGACATGATGAATATATGCAAGTCGAAGAGTCGGAAAGCTTTTGAAACTTGATGTCTTTATCAGTTAAAAATTCATCACTTGCGCAAACGCCGTTGACTCCTCCTTGCGGCAAAAAGCCTCCATATCCTTTGTGATAAAAACCGCCAAAACGAAAAAACAAATGATGTTGCGCCGCGTAAAGCGCGTTCGCTTGTGACGTCAAGACCCCTGTCGGATCTGTTTCTCCGCGTTGTGCTTTGCCGACTTCCCATTTTTCGGCGTCGGTAGAAGGTGCGCCGGGGTTGTGAAGCTTGATCCCGGTATCGAGGATCGAATCCCAATTCAATCGGTCGGGCTCATTGTAAACCCCTGCCGATTCGTTGCCAAAAACAAACGCATTGATTGGGTTTTGAACGTTAGCCCCTGAAGCTGTCCCAGCATCGGTGACGGGATAGTCGGAATTGCTCGCCGGCGTGACATGTGAATAGAAGGTTTGCCATTCGTCTTCCGCTGGGAAAGTGTTTGAATCTGCCGGGTTTCGCAGATTGCGAAACATTGAATGGATATACCACGCTATGCGATAGCTCGGATCCCCAACCCCGGATTTTATTCGGGAATTAAATGCCGAAGCGAGCTTGTTCCAGTGTGCCGACGTTATTACATCGCCGGCGTTGACTTGCGGAACGTTTGGAAACTGAAGCGCCACATCTAAAAGCTAGACGATGCTGTATCGCTTGACAACTAGCAGGTGTCCGCCGGTTGCGCTTGCATCGATGTTAATGTTGCCGCTCGAATCTTTGTATCTGCTGTCGGCTGGGAATATAAATTTTTCGCCGGCAGGAACAGAAAAACTTTTGTCGTTGAATGTGATTCCAAGATTTGCGTATTCCTCCGGCTCGGCCAAAACTATCGTAAATGTGATCGCCCCGGATGTGTCGTTTTTAATGACGAAAAATTCAGTGTTTGCAAATGAAAACGATTTTCCGTTGTTTGTGCCTGACAGGTTGAAAAGCTTGTATTTGCTGTCGACGTTTCCGAGAACACTGTTCCCGGCGTCAAGCATGAGTCCATAAGGGGCTTGGTTTGCGTCTGACAGGTCGACCATCTCGGTCGTTGAGATCGTGGTTCTAGCCATTTAAATTTTGTTTAGAATGTTTCTGATGATGCCCCAAGTCCCGTTGCTTTTCTGAAGGATCTTTTGACTGTTTTTAATGGATTGCAAACCATCCTTGAGATCACTTTTTGCAAGTTCTGCTTTTAACGCTTGCCCGAACTCAACTGCGTCGACTGCTGCCTTTTTGAACTGTCGAGACTTTACAAGTCCGAAGATGCTAAGAGCCCCCAAGAGGGCAGAGCTGACAAAACCTCCAATTGGTTGAGGTGCAACCTGTCCACCAAAACCAATTGCGGCCTTGATGCCGGGCCGGGCAACGAAGTTTGTCACACTGTGTTGAACACCGTTTGCGTCGACTTCTGTTGTGACTTCTGCCGTGTATATCTTGTCGGAAATGTTTTCCAAAGTCCCGCAACCAGAAAGCACAAAAATTGCACTAGCGAGAAACCCAATCTCAATTGCTGTTTTCATCGTCTTTGTTGTTTATGTAGAGCCGCCACGCTGAAAGCGCCTTTGCTAACATATAAGCAAGAGTGCAAGCGGCGATTGATATTCTCAGAAACTCATTCAACCCGGTGGCCGTGATTCCAAAACCAAACAACCCAATGGATGCGACCCTTGCGTTCTCTGCCCAATGAGACCCCATTTATTGTTTCCCTTATGCCCAAACTCGGCGAGGAGTCGCTGGTGTTGGTGTAACTACAAACGCGTCGAGATGAGTGCTGTCCTCGCCATCTAGGCAGCGAATATTGCAATGCCAGCCCGGTTGAGCCACTGGAGCTTCTAGCTCATTGCCCTCACTATCCCAAGAGCCACCAGTGTAGATCACACCGAGTGTGTCGATGTTGCGGAATTTAGGACGGTGCTCCCACTCAGTCTCCACTGGGTTCTCTGGGTCAGTCCTGTCCCAAGCGATGGCGACTTTGTCATAGAGGTAGGTCTGAGCCTGTTGCTCATCGTCGAATTTGAGCATTAGATCGGTATAGTGCATATCGAATGATTGAGTGTCTGTTGTTAGAATCAGGACGTGAGAGAAACCAAGTTCTCATCTGATAGGGCTTCTCCGTAGAGGGCCACCCGCTTGACGTGGCCGTTCATCTGGTAGGCAGTGCCTGAGTCTAAGTTGCCAACGTAAACCGTAGCCCCGTTTAGGTCTGGTAGCGGTTGGCTTGTGTCGGTCAAAACAGTTCGTCCGTTGATACTTCCGCTCAAGCTGTCGGTGGTTAAGCTCAACGCAGTTTTGCCATCATACCACGATGACTCCTCCAAGCTGCTGGAAACACCTCCACCGCTTACGAGTGCTATGCGTTTGTTAGTTCGACGAGTCCAAACACCGATTCGGTTGTCATCGTCTTTGTGAACCCCAAGCAGAACTTGACCTCCTCCAGTGTTCTCGCCCTGAGCAGTTCCTTCGCAGAACAAACTCACAGGCCCGCCAGTGTAACCAATGTCAGCGGTGGCAACAGATAACGACTCAGCCGCTCTAGTCGCGGTGCTGCTGCTGGTTCCCGTGTCCACCAGCGAGCTGGCAAAGCTGGATGCTTCCCACTGTGCGCCCCAGAGTAGAATTCCCCGATAGCTGTCGCCCGTGGCTGTCACTGTTGTGCTGCTTGACTCAGAGAAATAAATCGCACACGTTGCATTGCTCACGGTCGCATTTGCCGTTGCGGTGACTGATATGCGATACCATTCGTTACCGACCGGCTCGATACTCGCACCCAACCCTCCGGCGTTGGAAACAATTGTTCCGTTAGACAAATCAAAAGTAACCAGATTGCTGGCGAATCCAGTGTTTGGTCTCAAAGTAACGTAGTTTAGACCAGCGGCTTTAACGTATTGACTGATGGTGTAGGTAGTGCCGCTGGTAACACTCATATACTGGAATACATAATGTGTATTTGCGTCATCACCGTTTAGGGTCACTAAATCTGCTGTGAGTGTGCCAGCCGGTGAGATTGCTGCATTTGATTGAACTAATCGCCTCGCCCCTGACCAGTTGTATTGGTCGCTGCCGTATGGGTAGAGGTTGGTGCTTTGCCCCTCAATGAGAATGCCCATAGATTGCCCATCTGTTGTGTGGTCAAACCTCCCGATGTTGTTTGATTTGCTTACCAAACTAGGGGCATAGGCCCGATGAATTTGGGTTGTGGTGGCGTTGTAGTCCGTGGCCCCAGTGGTGGTCAGGCTGGCAAACGCAATGTCGATGGAGCTGGTGTTGTCACCAGTGTAGGGAGTAACACCGTACGCGTCCAACGAAGTAGCGGTTGAGTTCTGGCTAACGTGAATCCCCGCAAACGTAATGTTGCCAGTTGCTTTAATTGTGCATTTATAAAACCCGTTACCGCTTGCGGTCTGGGTTGCGGTGACATTAGTGAAGCCTGAACTCGGCCCGCTTGCTGTCGACGGCGCAGAGCCAGCCAAATCAAAAACCGCCGTCTCGTAGTTGTTGGGTGCTGCGTAAAATCGTAGCTGTAAATATCGACTTCCCGTGTTTTGTTTTCCGTAGACAGTTAATGACCAGCTTTCATTGCCACTAACATTCTGATAAACATTGTGGTATTGCGAGGATGTGTTTTCGAGAAACGTATACGCATTTGAGCCGCCAGCGGGGTCAAGTTGTCCCGCCGTTTTTGTTACTCCACCACCACTCCAAGCGGCATTGTCAAACGTGCTGGAATGCGTGAACAGGTTGTCCGAACTCAGGTGCTTAGAACCATCGAACACGTTTGCCGTGCTGGCGCGGGTGAAGCTTAAGCGGTTATCGAGCCTCCCAGCATTGGCGAAATCTGCCATAAACGAGGCGCGTTGAGCGGGGAATGAATCTGAGTAGCTCATGCCAGCCTCCGTTATTCAGTTGGGGTTTCGGTAGCCACTGATTCTGGCTCAGTTGCTGGCAGCGAAGCTTGGTAGGCTGCAATCACTTCATCAGTCCAAGTCGCATTTGCGATGGCAACCACTCGGTCAGCCTGACCAGTGAGGTCGTCGCCGGGGTTCAGAACGTGGCGGTGGAAGCTGGCAGCGATTTCCTGACCGTCTTTGAGAATTTGGTGACGGTCGCGAATTTGGAGAACCCCATTGGCGAGGCACTCAATTTTATCAACTATGGTAAGTTCAGTTAGCATGATGTTTTGTTTTGGTCCGTCCCAGCATCCAGCTGGGGTAAATTTGGCTAGATGGTGGTCTCGTAGGTTGCAGTGATTCGGTAAATTGAATTAGTGGTGTTGATAACATGCAACGCCCCAGTAGATGTTCCGCTCATAAACGAAATCTCATCAGTGCCGTGAGTGTTGATGGCGAAAATTGGTGATGCGTTTACATTGCTGGTCATAGCGACAAACCCACCTCCAATGCCGCTTAATGAGCCGGTGTTGGGGCATTGTGCATTGAACGGCAAACCGTCAATTCTGTTTCCTGTAAAATTGGCAGAGACCCTAAACGTCAGTCGCACCGTGACCACTCTCCCAACTTTGACGTATTGACCATATTGGTGGCTAATTGCTCCAGTTGCATCACCGGCTGTCCCGATAGTGAACGTCCCCTCCTCATAATCGTTGAGCAGACCACCTGACGGTGTGCCAAAGCCACTAGTCGTAGACCCGAAATCAATGCCGTATGCGCCATTGGAAACGAGGTTGCCAGAGCTATTAATTGCCCACGGAACAATGCCATTGACGCCAAACGTCATTGAGTTTGTGCCGTGATTGTATTGGACTCTACCAATGTAGCCACTGACTCCAGATGTGCCGTCAGCGAAAAACAAAGAACCAACCTGACCGGGTTGTGTGACAATGCTGATTCCAG
>Ga0208917_1001318_pt1 | contig 12402 bp, 10 predicted proteins | sample DEB08_DNA_10_FD_185500 | JGI IMG/M metagenome (GOLD analysis project Ga0208917, IMG submission 185500) | Aqueous microbial communities from the Delaware River and Bay under freshwater to marine salinity gradient to study organic matter... | ecosystem: Environmental > Aquatic > Marine > Coastal ...
AGAATTTGGAGGTTGTTGTCGTGGTCAACGACCATGTCGCTGTTGAATCCTACGCCGTTGCCGCCGTCAACGGTGTAGCGCTGCCAGGTCCCGCTGATGTTTGAGCCGACCATCTGGTCCCTGTCGCTGTGGTGTCGGTAGGTCACATGGACGTGGCCGTTCTGGTCAATAGCGATGGAGGAATCGCACCCGGTGTAGATGTTCGTGGTGTCGATCGCTTGGGTAACCCAGTTTGAGCCATCGTGATACTTCAGCATGGCACCGTTGCAGATGTAGCCGGCGTTGGCGTACGAGATATGGGGCCGGTCATGGGCGTCGAGCACGATGCGAATCTGATTATTGTAGACATTGTTTTGCAAGGATTGAGTGGTCCATTCGCTGCCGTTGTAGATGGCGTAGTAGAGGTAGCCTGTGGTGCCATCTTCCTTGAGGTAAAAAGCAGCGTGAAGGTTGTCGTTGCTGTCAATGGTCATGTCCGTTTCACGGCATCCGTTGCAATTCATGATCTTGGTGTGACTCCACGTCGTGCTTCCTGGCGTCAGTTTGGAATGCCACAATTCATCGTCTTTCCAAAGGACGTGAACGATGTGGATCGTACCGTTTGAGTCCACGACCACGCTGGGCGAGTAACCTGCGCCCGTGACGTAGTTGATGGTGCTCGTGGTCCAGGTGTACAGTTCGCCGTCGTTGGTGACGTTCTTGAAGGCCATGTCGAGGAAGCCCGAGCCGGTGATGGTGATGTTCTGACCGCCCGTGGTCCATCCCTCTGCTGGCGATACACCGTAGGTTGTGGAAGCGTGGGCTGCATCGGTTGGCTCGGCGAGGGAAGGTGTGTTGACTCCATCCATACAACTCGACAAAGGCAGTAAAATAAGCAAGAGCAAAACAAAAATTTGGTCTTTTCGCATGTCAGTTGGGTGCTTTGATTTTTTTTAAATCAACCGTTGATTCAATCGTTATTCTGACGAATCATAGGGTCTAAGACTTAACAATAACTTTCGGTCATCATCAATATCTTCATGATGGATTTGCATTGTGGTTGAAACATATCGGAAAGCGCCCTGAAGAGATTTGTGAACGAGTTGGCGGGCAAGGTTGTCCTTATTGTAATGGGAATTGCTTTCATGATGAACAGTCCAATTTTCGGGAATATTGTTGATGACCCGAACTTGTCAGAACTTGTTGCTGTTAATACTCGGCTCCTCGGTCTTATTTTGATTATTTTTGGTGCGCTCAACATCGTAACATCATACTATCTCGCCGTTGTTGAGAAGGAAGAAATTGCAGAGGCGAAAGACGCAGAGTGAATCAGAGGGTCCCTCTGATTAGACGGGTCATCAGTCCCTAGCGATTGTAGAGGTAGGGCTTAAGAGCCACCGGCAGAACCCCGAATGGATAGCGATGTCGAGTGAAGGCGAGGTGGGACTTTACAATCCTCTTCTCGGTGTCGATATCGAACGAATTCAAAGCGAAATAGAGAACTATGAACGTTGGTTAGATGAAAGGACTGAAGAAGCATATCAAATAGCGGCTAAAGCTAAGAAGTTGGGATTAGACTTCTCCACAGAAGTTGAAATTCCGCGGGCTTCTGACTTAGCAAGCAGAACTGAGAAATTGCTGGTTGAACATCTGGAAGGTTTCGAGGTAGCACAAGATATTCGTGATTTTTTACAAGAGTTTGATCGTGAAACCACCTCTATCAAAATGGCAGCAAAAGTTGCAAGGTCATTCAAGGAAAACGGATATGGTTTACAAAAAAGTATAGATGTTGGGCTTAGGGTTGGACTTGCAATTCTAACCGAAGCGGTACTTGTAGCTCCTCTGGAAGGAATAAGTGAAGTTCGTTTGTTATCAAATGTAGACGGGTCGCAATTTGTTTCTGTTCATTTCGCTGGCCCGATTCGAGCAGCAGGAGGTACTGCTCAAGCACTTGCGGTACTCATTGCTGACATGATAAGAATAGAATTAGGAGTAGACGCTTACAAGCCAACAGATGAGGAAGTAGAACGTGTAAAGGAAGAGTTCGGATTATACAGAAAGGGGCTACAATATAGGCCATCTCCAAATGAAATCGACACAATCGTTAGAGCCTGTCCTATAATGGTAAATGGGGAGTCTACAGAAGATATAGAATGCGCAGGATATGGTCGCGTTAGAAACATCGATGAACCAAGAATTCGAGGAGGGGTACTACTGGTTATTGGAGAGGGTTTGTGCCTCAAGGCTCCAAAGATTCAGAAGCACACTGAAAGATTAAATATACCCGGTTGGGATTTTATTTCGACGTTTGCGAACAAAGGTAAATCCTCTGAAAAGGAAAATACTGGGAGGGTATTCAAATCAAGGCTTGTGCCAATGGATGAAAAATTCATGAAGGATGTCATAGCAGGCAGGCCAGTATTTGGAGCCCCTCTACAACCAGGAGGATTTAGGCTCCGATATGGTAGAGCACGGCCTTCAGGACTTGCAGCCGGATCTTGTAACCCCGTGAGCATGGCAGCCATGGATGATTTCATCACGGTCGGAACCCAGATGAAAATCGAACGTCCGGGAAAAGCTTGTGCAATCACTCCATGTGACGTGGCAGAAGGACCTATGGTTATTCTGAATAATGGTGCATTCAAGAAATATGATAACTTAGACGAATTCAACAAAATTCGGAATGATGTTTCTATCGTTTGGGATAATGGCGAATTGGTCTTAGGGTATGGAGAATTTATGGAGAATAACAAGAACTTGGTTCCTGCAGGATACAACTCGGATTGGTGGGCAGCGGACCTTATCGATGCCTTAGATAGCAATCAGGCAATCGATGAGTTTGGTAAAATAATGGGGCTGGATAAAGAAGAAATCCCAATTGGGATTCCCGGTTTACCAATTAGCAACGATATCGACCTTCATACAAGATTTGAAATTCGGAGAAAGTGGAGAGATTTTCTAATTCAGCAAAAACCGAATTGGAAGGCTTCAAAGGAGATTGCTATTCGATTTTCTACTTCTTTGATATCACCGCACAACCCGTGGTGGAAAGACCTTCCAATTGAGTGGGTTGAAGGACTAATCAAGTCGATTGATACAGCAACTATTAGAGATGGAAATCTAATCTTTATTGATGCTGTAAAAAATTGGGATTGCAAAATAATGTCAGTTCTGGAACCCGAATTCATAGGAGAAATTGATTATAATTCAATACCTGGTGGAGACATACAAATTCTAAATTCGATTTTTGAGGAGGAGGTTGTCGAAGGTTGGACATTAATTCAACACGGATTGGTTAAAGGCTCTGCGTTACTTCTAGGCCTGCCCCATCACCATGAGGGTAATAATTTGGTAATAACCGAAGGGTGGGAATCGATGTTGGAAGGGCTTGGTTTTGGGTTCAAGGGGAAAAAACCGCTTAAAATCGAAGATTCTGCTACGATTTTTCAGCACAGAGTTACAGAACTAAAAAAGGCAAAAACCATCTTAGACGAAGAAATGGTAAGGTTGGAAGACCTACGTAAACGCCGCTCTACAGCACGAATTGCAGCTGAAACAGATGCAAGGCAGCGAGGTTTGGGTATTAGTGAAACAGACCAAATAGGACAGTTGGCTTCTGATAAAATAGAAGACGTCGGCCCAAGGGATGCTGAGGAATTTTTCTGGGCTCAAACAATGAAAGATGATTACCTCGTAGACGGCATTTTACCTCAAATCAGGAAATTATCACGTGTACGATGGGAGCATTCAGCACCAGTTAGAATAGGTTGTAGAATGGGTCGGCCAGAAAAAAGCGCTCCAAGAGAAAAGCCCACAGTACATTCTCTATTCCCAATTGCCTTAGAAGGTGGCAATCAGAGACTGATTCCAAATGCAGCACTCCAAAAAGATATTCGCGTCCAAGTAGGAGTCAGATTTTGTACCAAATGTGAAAGAAAGTCTCCGATGATAAACTGCCACCATAGAAAAATGGATGACTTTGGTCAGGAAAAGGTCGGAGAAATTTGTGGAGGGAAAACCGAGATAAGACAATCAAGTGATTCTTCTAATGCCAGAAGACTTGGTGAAATTCAAACGGTTAAGCTAGAGGATTTACTCGAGGACGCAAGACTAAGTTTGGGCATCGATAGGATTCCTCAGCAGTTCAAAGGGATGAAGAAATTATCCAGTAAAAATCAAACCCCTGAGCCCATAGCAAAGGGGATACTCAGAGCGAAACACAAACTACCAGTATTCAGAGATGGTACTATCCGATTTGACATGAGTGATGTTCCAGTAACTCACTTTACACCAGAGGAAGTAGGTGTTGAATGGGCTCAACTGAAACATCTAGGCTATACTCACGATTGTTTTGGCAATGAGTTGGAACGAGATGACCAGCTACTCGAAATCTTTCCACAAGATTTCATACTCTCTAAAATCGGTGCGGATTATTTCGTTAGGGCCGCTAAATATGTCGATGAATTACTAGTAAGATATTACGGGATGGATCCTTATTATCATGTTGAAGAGCCGACTGATTTAGTTGGCCATTTGATATGCGCATTAGCGCCTCACACCTCGGGTGGAGTTTTGTCTAGACTTATCGGCTTTTCAGACAGTTCCGGCGGATATGCGCACCCACTATTCCACGCAGCAAAAAGAAGGAATTGTGATGGAGATGAAGATGCAATAATGTTGTTAATGGATGGATTATTAAATTTCAGTAGAGAAATTCTACCAGCCAATAGAGGTGGACAAATGGATGCACCACTAGTTCTAACCACTCGATTAAACCCAACTGAAGTTGATAAGGAGGCCTTGAATGTTGATTCGGCATGGTTCTACGAAAGATGGTTCTATGAAGCGACATTATCACAACCACATCCAAAAAAACTAGCGGATAAAATGGATTTTGTCGAAAGAAGATTGGGCACTCCTGCTGCAGTAAGGGGACTTGGATTTACACATAATACTCGAGATATGGCTGAAGGACCTCCGCTTTCAGCCTACAAAACTCTTGAAACTATGATTGACAAAATGAACGGGCAACTAACGTTAGGTCAGAGATTGCGTGCCGTAAATGTCAGAACAGTTGCTTCTACCGTAATCAGGTCTCACTTTTTACCAGATTTACGAGGAAACCTTGTTGCGTTTACAAGGCAGAAAGTTCGCTGCTTGAAATGCGGTCATTCTTATCGCAGAATGCCTCTTGCGTCCAAGTGTATACAATCCTCGTCATATACTGGTAGAGGTATGGCTTCTTTCGGAGTCAAGAAAGCCGAAGGAGAAATGTGTAATGGAAATTTAGCCCTAACCGTAACTGAAGGCGCAGTTAGAAAATATATCCAAGTTACCAAGCACGTTATCGATACCTACGGAGTTGATCGATACACACTACAGAATGTAGAGTGGTTAGCAGATAGCGTTGAAAGTTTATTCAACAATGATAGGGCTAAGCAAATGAGTTTAGCAGATTTCTTATGATCATAATTTGATTGGAGCCTGCCAGATTCCAGTAGTTTCAATTGCAAGGTCTTGCTCGTCTTCAGTCTGGCTCTTAGGCTGTTTTTTCAATCGATTTTTAATCGTATTTTTAACTAAAATTTCTAGATATGCAACCAACACCGTACCGATTGTAAATACGAATACTCCTACCGCAAAAATTGACTTCATAGGCCAAGTCACTATCGACACCGTTGATTCAGCACCCTCCTCGACTTCTGTTATGACGACTAAATCCCCGTCAGATGATTCGATTGATTGAGTGATGCAATCATCGTTGGTCGTACCTTCCCATGAATATAACACAACTGAACCTTTCTGAACTTTCACAGACGCATTCAACTCCTGACCATTTGTTGACTCAAAACAATGGTAAATTTCGAACTCAGAAGAATCGCTTCCGATAGAAGAGATACTTGCGTCCCGTTTCTCTGAAAAATCTGCACCAGGCCGGTTAATTTCTTGGGTCGCACTTTGCTGGCTAACGAAAAACCATCCTGTATTCACGATCACTAAAGCAATCACCCACAAGTAGATTTTACCTTTCACCTAAATCACCAAAGCCAAGTATCTGTAACACCTTGTTCATCCACTCCAACTTGATTAGTTTTCGTTTTGTATCAGTGATTCCAGACCAGGGCCCAACCTCTCGTATTGAAAATCCGACCAATTCAACCGAAGTAGCGCCCAAAGCATAGGCTATGCAAACCGCCCTGTCGCCATCTGTAAATCCTCCAGGGTTACTCATATTTTCAATCTCATTTGGAGTTTGATGAGTGAGTAAAATTGGATAGTTTGGTCCAATCAAATCAAGAACTTTTTTCCATTGTTTCCGGTTATCGCCGTGAGCGTGGAGGCATATCGGAATATTTGCATTGATTGCTTTCTCAAGGTAAGGAAATCCGTCCCCATCACTTACCAGCAGTGCCACGTTAGTATAATCCGATACTGCGCCGATGGCTCCATCGGCAACAATAGCGGGATGGATGGGGGCATAATTTGCTGGAGCATTAGCGCCAATAACAACTACGTGTCCATTCAATTTTATGGTCGGTTTTGGATTCATAACCTTCGATAATTCCATTGCACTATCGATATCGTCTGACAAATTCCAATTGAATGTGGCTCTAATCTCATTTTGGATTGCTACCAGTTCAGAGTTCACTGGCTGCATAACACTCCGGAGAATGAACTATTTCATCAATAAGAGGGTTCAAATGCCTCCTGTTTGAGTTTCTGCACATGCCCAAGCCGATGGCTATTCCGGATGTCGTTGACGAGGTATCCCTAGCGAGATACCCGTTTCTTCCGCAAGCCAGAAGTTGGATTTCCGGATTGGCTGGCAGGCATCAAATCGATATTGACGAGCTTCTAGATGGTGTCTTCATGGAGAGGGCAAGAATTAGGGCTCGCTCAAGATTGGTAGATTCCGTTGATAGTGATGAGGGGGTTAGTTTGGCTTCTGTCGGTGACATCCACACCGAAGAAGGACGATTGCTTGAGGCGTTTTCGTTTTACTATGCTAGATTAGTTGTAGGTGCGAGTGAGGATGAAAGGTTGATTTCGCGATGGGCTCAAGCGGAAGCGGAGAGAGCTCAAAACATCTTAGAAAAAGATTCGATGTTGGAAGTTGTAGCCAATACCTACCTTTCAGAAATAAAGTATGAAGATAAAGAATGGAAAATAGGTTTGTCTGATTTTATCGAACTCTGCACTGGCATTACAGGCTCTCGTTGGAGATTGCCAAATTGCGACATAAACGATGGCTGGGTGACCCTTTTTGATGAAGGTGATAAGTATCCATCTAATAGGAAATTAGCACGATTACTTCGTGAGAGAATAAAGGAAGAAATAAAAATTGAAGCGATTGAAAAAATGGAAAAAATGGATGAGTCACTACTGATTCGACTTGCAGAACCTGTAGGGATGATACGCGGTTTAGTTGCATCGAAAACTGCTGAAACCATTGCTTTAATCGGCGCAGGAGAGCAGGATTGGCCTCCTTGCATGAGAAAGGCTATCGGTGAATTATCACAGGGTGTGAATCTAAATCACTTTGGAAGAGTGTTCCTCGCATCAATAGCGAGATGTATCGGAATACCGCAAGAAGCCACCGTTGATTTTTTCAGAAATGCTCCTGATTTTAGTGAAGCCACTACTTCATACCAAGTGAACCACGTTTACGAAAGAGAATACACTCCTTCAGGTTGTTCAAAGTTGAAAGTAAATCACAACTGTGCAGTACAGGCTGGAGACGATAGTTTATGTGACCAACCTTGGATGGACCATCCACTAAAATACATCAGGGCAAAACAACGACGGAGGAAACTGCAAGAGAACCTTGAAACCACTCCAACTTCAAACAATTCAAGCGATGCTTGATGAATGTGAAGCGCTTCAGCCCTACCAAAGGCGGAGATGAAAAATGACAAGAACCCTCGTTTTGACTGTTGACCGAGACAATGATCTCGGAATTAAAACAGCGATTAGAGGACCTGTTGTTGGCCGTAAATCGGTGTTGACCGCCGCCTTGAAATTGGGAATTGCGGACCCAGAAGAAAGTGATGCTAATGCAATCTTTGGAGCCCTTCATCAGCACGACAACCTAGCGGAGGCAAATGGTGAAAATGACGAAGTTGAGGTTGCAATTCTAACCGGGGACGAAAAGGTCGGCGTTAGGTCCGATAGGGCAGTAGCCGCACAATTAGAGGAAGTAGTCGCTGAATTCCAACCGGACCAGGCGATTCTCGTTACTGATGGAGCAGAAGATGAATCTATACTGCCAATCATTCAGAGTCAAGTTCGAATCGACCACGTTCAAAAGATAATTGTAAAACAATCAAAAGGTATCGAAGGCACCTACTATTACATCGCTAAGGCTTTGGAAGACCCGAAATGGAGAGCAAAGATGCTTGTCCCTCTTGGAGCGATCATGGCTATTTTCGGGCTTGGAATTATGCTTCCTGATTCTTTAGGAGGCATAGTTATCGGAGCATTGCCACTGGCATTTGGATTGTTTATCCTGTCCAAAGGGCTAGGAATCGAAGCAACTGTTGGAAGAATCGCAATGGAGATGAGGGAAAATGCTGATGCTGCAATGTTCTCGTCATTGTTGTGGACTGCGACAGTTTTCAGTGCTATATTTGCAGTAGCTACCGGTTATGACCAATACCTTACGTTGATACCTGACTCAAATTACTCAATCGTTTGGATTGGAGTAATTCACTCTGCGCTTGCATGGATTGTTATTGCTTTCCTGACATCAACAGCCGGATTTATGCTACTCCGCTTGCAGAAAGGATCATTTTCTGGAAGACTAATCGTACTTGCAGTATTCGGCATGGTCGTGTATTCCTTCCTTGACAAGGGCCTGCAAATTGCTATGGAGGTTCTAACCGGAGCCGACTATGAATTCTCCGTTCAATTCATTGGAGACGTGATGTTGGAGCCATTGATGTGGATTGCAGTGTTGTGGATTACCACAACAATCGTTCGAGCAGTTCAAGCAAGACAGGCGCAGTCTGAAAGATATTGGGGAATTTAATTTCCTTAATTATGGAATACTGCTTCATTAAAGCACTGTGGGCATGTTACTTTGATTGGCCTTACATCAGGAATCCCTAATGGAGCTGAGCAAGATGGGCAGAGGATTGCTTGCTTTACCTGAGATTGGTTGACTCTTCCCTCTGTGGAGGGGTTATACTTGAGCCGGTAATTTTCCGGATTATCCAGATACTGTGGCCCGGTTTGGACATTTTGTGCTTGAGAAAAATCGACTTCCTCCTTGTATGAAACGGGTTGGAAATCTACAGATTCTGTTGGCGCTTGATTGGTAGCGCCAGATTTGTATGCTGCGATTTCTGACTCAATTTGAGATAATTGGATTCCGTGATTCCTGCTAACTGCATCCATCTCCAACATCAAATCATAACCGGACAGTCCTGCTAATTTTGCTAACACATCATTTGGCAGAGGCATAAAACAGCCCAAGCGGTTCTATCATAGAAAGTTCACGATTATGATCCAAGTCTGGTAGTTTTGTAAAAAATTCTATTGGCTAAAATCAAGTGACCATTTCATAGGGAATTTATGATAATTGAAAATCAGCAAATTTCAACAATTGAGAATATTTGGAAAGGGTATGTCCTCTTCACCAAGGCTATGGATGTATTCTCCTAACAATTCACCCGACCCTTTGCCTTCGAGCGCTGTACTATTCACGCAAACAGAAGTCATTACACTAAATTCTCCTGTGATGCCAAATCAGGATAAAATTGACTTGGAAGGATTAAGAAAATTTGTTGGAAATCACCAAACCAACGACGGCAAAAAAGTTTCAGATTTTATCGATATTGAAAATTCCAGGCCACTTCTAATTGCTGGAGAGCTTGCGAATCCATACAGGCTTTGTGATATCTCCGCCCCATCATTGCCAATCATCCCAGTAAGGATGGAAAATATATGTCGCACATGGGCGGATAACTTAGACCCAAGAGACGTAAATCCAGGAGTACATCACGTTACTGTTGTTCGCTCTCCGGGTTGGTGGGAAATGTCATACATTACACTGATCGAGCCCAAAGAAATGAAAAGGATTGTACAGTGGTTAGATGGTAATACTCCAAATACGTGGGCTCCAAAGCGATTAGCCGAAGGAATTATTCGACTTGAAAGTGATTATTCAATAAAATCTCCAAGTATTGATGACATCACGTGGGACGGCATAGAAGAGAAAGTCAATGTTGAGTTACCAAAACCTAACGGACCAGAACTTGACCTTTCAACAATTATCGTTCCAATAAACACTAGAAGTGGATGTTACAACAGCAGAGGAAGGGTGATTCGTTGCCAACATTTTTCACATAAGGAATTTCATGATAACCTATTTCGAAGAGGTTCATCTTTCCTATGGTCTGATTTACTAAATGTACTCTAAACAGGGGGGCCCGGGGCATCCCCGCTTAGGTGACTTATATTCCAGAGTCGTATTATAATTCATGAACGGGAACGGATCGCAAAAATCTGCAAGGCTTGAGAGATTGAAATTTGAAATCATTGAATACATTTCGGTAAACCCTGGATGTTCTGCTGCAGACATAGTTTACCATCTTTCGAACACGAGAAAAATGAGGAATCACGGGTTAACCTCGAGAAAAATCGGATTCTTTATTCCAAGGTATTTGAAGAACATAATTCATTTCAAACTTGATGCTTCAACCGGTAAGAGAATTTACAGCGTAGCATGAAAAGGTCAAATCGCATCAGGTTATCCCATTGAATGATGGGCGCACCTACGGCTGAAGATTTATGGCCATCTCTAGATGAATCATTAGGCCGACAACCTTGTTTTCCTAGTGGGGAAGTTTGGTCTGTACTGCCAACATTGAAAGGACAAATGCTAGACATGTTAGCAGACGTTGGTTCAAAGGTAAGAGAGGGAGTAAGCACAGATGATTCAAATGGCATTGTCCACATCGCTGAATCTGCAATCATCGAGCCGGGAGTCCACATAATTGGGCCTTCATATATCGGCCCAGATGCAACTCTGAGGCATGGGTCATACATCAGGGAATATTCGTGGATATGCTCGGGCGCCTTGGTTGGGCATGCAAGTGAAACAAAACATAGCATTCTACTTCCAAACTCTAAAGCACCTCACTTCAACTATGTTGGAGATTCTGTTCTCGGCCCTGATGTTAACTTGGGCGCAGGAGTAAAATTGTCCAATCTGAGAAACGATGGGAAGGAAGTACACGTAATTTTAGACGGAATTAGGACGCCTTCTGGATTAAGGAAATTCGGAGCGATACTAGGAGAAGGTTGTCAATTAGGATGTAATGTTGTTACCAATCCCGGCGTTGTCTTAGGTATGCAATCTATGGTTATGCCAAATACCACAGTCACAGGAATCTTCCCCTCAGATTCAAAAATCGGGTGATCAAATGCTCTTTGGCACCGATGGAATTAGAGGAATAATATGTGATTCCCCTAATTCAGATGAAGATTCAATTACTGATTTATTGGAAAGGAGGTCTATATCTCCAAGATTTATGAGATTGGTCGGTGAGGCTTTATCGAGATTTACGCAACCAAACTCATGCGTAATTATCGGTTGGGATGACAGGCCAAAAAATTACGAGTTAGCAAAGTCGTTGACAATTGGGCTAAAACTCGGCAATTGCAAGGTAATCCATGGTGGGTTATGTGCAACTCCAGGACTACACAATGCCATGCTAGAAACAAGGTCCGTATTTGGTTGTATGATTACTGCAAGTCACAATCCAGTAAGTGAATCAGGAATCAAAATTTTTGACGAAAATGGTTTCAAAACAAATGTGAATATTGAGCAAGATATCTCAGAACTGATAATACAGATTGCTAGCGAAGATAGGGAAGTCGATGCTACTGACCTAATAGAGTTAGAGAAGCCTAATTCATTATTCGAAGCAGACAAACATCATAGAGATCTGATTTCGAAAAGATATTTGGAATTTAGTGAAACTTTTTCAGAAATACTGCCACAAAAAATACTTCTAGACTGTTCTAAAGGAGCCCCTAGTGCTTGGTTAGCCGAATTCTTATGCGACATCGGATTAGAAGCGGTTGAGTTATCATCAGCTTCTGAAGCCTTGAACAAAAATTGCGGTGCGGGAGAGTTATCTCCAACTGATTCGTGGTCTTGGGAAGACACTCGACATAGTGAGCACATAATGATCAAATCATTGGAAAAAACCGAGCCTGGGAAAATTATTGCCGCTGCATTAGATGGGGATGGAGACCGGTGTTTGCTCATAGAGTCTACTGACAAAGGGTGTAGGGTTATCGATGGCGATGAAATGGCAGACCACATTTTACGAGGAGCAAAGGGGGACTGGACATTAGCAGCGAGCATAGAATCTGATTTAGCCCTAAGCACATCACTATCAAGGTTAGATGCAA
>Ga0208917_1001322_pt1 | contig 12391 bp, 27 predicted proteins | sample DEB08_DNA_10_FD_185500 | JGI IMG/M metagenome (GOLD analysis project Ga0208917, IMG submission 185500) | Aqueous microbial communities from the Delaware River and Bay under freshwater to marine salinity gradient to study organic matter... | ecosystem: Environmental > Aquatic > Marine > Coastal ...
TGCCCACAACCTGCGATGAAGTAATTACAGCAACAGCAGTTTGTGCCACAGTCTTAACGGCGCGTTCAAGCGAATAACGTAGGTAATCAGTCATGGTTCCTCCTAATAATGGTTTTGGTTCAGGGCTCGTTGTAGAGCTGTAATAGTACCACGGCCCCAAATACCGTCTAACGGTCCAAGGTAAAAGTCTTGGTCTTTCAGACGCTTTTGCACCTTAGTGCGAGTTTCTGGGCCAAGAATACCGTCTTTTTTAGCTCCGACAGAGCGCTGAATAGCCGTGTACGTGAGCTTTCCAGGGCGACCATCAATAATGCCCTCATAGCCCCAGTCACGGTCCAAAATCTCCTGCCATTTACGCCACGTCGCCTTACCCAGCTTGCCGTCAACCTTCAACACACTGGGTTTAATGTCGACAGTAACCTCGCGGTCAATAAATGCCATGGGGTCTTGAGTGTCACCCCATTTGCGTGACTTGCGCAGTTCAAAGTGGAGGTGTGGGCCCGTGCTTGCACCAGTTGAGCCGCTGGTGTAGACCTTTGCCCCTGCAGCAATACGGTCACCTTTGTTCCAGGTGGTGCGTTCCCTACCGTGGTAGTAGACGCTGTAAAGGTTAGGGGCGTGTTTGACGATCACAACGTGCCCGCCACCTGAAGCAGAGTAGCCTACGTGATCAACAATACCGTCAGCGACACAAATCACATCAAACGTGCCACCAAAGTCGACACCGTGATGCATTTTGCCAAGCTCCCCCGTAATGGGGTGCCTGCGCGGGCCATACGGCGAGGTGATCGGGCGGCCTGGTGCCGGGTTAAGCAGTTTCATCGGTTACGACTGCTTCCCAGTTTTTCTGGTTTTCGTTCCACACGTATGCTTCACCGTCTTCTGGGTATGCGACAGGTGCTTCCCAGAGGTAGGAGTCGTTGAGGGTCCATGAGGGGAAAGGCTGGGGGGCGACAAATACATCGTTTTCTTCATCGTATTTGAAGCCGATGCCTGCGTAGTTTCCACGGAACGGGGTGCCACCAGCGTTGTGTTGGTTGCCTACCGTGTTGTAGGAAGTGCGTAGGCAGGTTTGACCGTGGCGTGCCCCGTAGTATTCTTCCCACGAAGTAACACCTTCAGCCAGGTCGTCTTCGTCTCGTCCGACGATTACCTGGGTGACGATGTTGTTGTCGTTGATAAATGCGTAGTGTGCCATAGTATTCCTTATATTACCGTAATCGTGTCGGAACCAGCGGTAAATGTTGTGGTTTTGTATCCGCCAGAGGTTGTTGTTGACGAAGTAAGTCCTGCGCCGACAGTAAGAGTTTTGTCGGAAGGGTATTTAATAATAACAACACCAGAACCACCAGCTGCTGCCGCTGCTGTCGCTATCGAGGAACCTCCTCCACCACCTCCGCCAGTATTGGCCGTTCCAGCAGTTGCGGCAATATTAGCAGACCCAGAACCACCATTACCCCCACCACCAAGTCCACCCGTACCGGGTCCTGGGTTATACCAAGCGCCACCACCTCCACCACCGGCACGATAAACTGCTGAACCAGTAATAGTAGACGGCAAACCGTCACCACCATCGCCAGCGTAACCAGACCCATCCGTGTTACCATCCTCACCGGCAGCTGAGGCCCCTCCACCGCCACCGGCCATGGCATCAGCATTGGGGTGGTCACCACCATCAAAACCCTGACCAGCGGTAGCCGCACCGCCAGGACTAAACCCTGTGTCCGCACTACGCCCCGAACCAGCGCCACCGCCGGAACCTCCAGCGCCGCCGTCACCCCACCTGGCGGCACCATAACCACCACCAATACAAGTCATATCAGTAAAAACAGAATTATTGCCCTGGGTACCGTTAGACGGGAATGTTGCGGCAGCTGCACCACCAGCACCAACAGTTACCGTATAAGTTTCTCCAGCAATAAGCAGTTCCGTGCCAGACAGATAACCTCCGGCACCGCCACCGCCACCGCCTTCTTCCCAGGCACCAGGATAGCCAGTGCCTCCGCCACCACCACCGGCTACAGCGACGTACTCAAAGGCAACGACAGAAACGTATTCAGGCAGGTTCAAATCCCACACCGAATCAGTATCATTCCACTTGTAACGATCATATTCTTGACCCGCAGTGGGACTATTAGGAAAATCTAAAGCCATGTTAGGCTGCTCCAATCGTAACCGTGTCAGACCCGGCGGTGAACGTAGTTATATTATACCCACCAGAGGTAGTTGTGCTAGAAGTCAAACCAGCGCCGACAGTCAAAGTGTATATGTCTTGATACTTAAGAATAACAACACCAGAACCTCCAGCGTATTTTGAAGTACCATTATTCCCGGCACCTCCTCCACCGCCACCAGTGTTGACTGTACCAGCGGAACCAAGAATAGACCCACTGCCTCCGTTGCCGCCCCCGCCAAGACCGCCGGATGCGGAAGAACTAGTGTTTTGCGACCCACCACCACCTCCACCAGCTCTATAAATAGATGTTCCCGTAATGGAGGAAGCAGATCCATCACCACCGGGGCCACCATCGTTACTGGAGCCAGCATTAGTTCCCGCAACACTAGCCCCGCCGCCACCACCACCGGCAGCACCACCAGCAGTGTTACCTAGTCCACCATCGTTACCCTGGCCGTCAGTACCTAAACCACCAGAGTTATTTTCGGAACCTCCACCGCCGGACCCACCGGGCAAACCGTCGTTTCCAGAACCTTTGTAACCCCCACCACCGCCACCAATGCTTGTGTAGCTAGCAAAAACAGAATTATTACCAGACGTGCCTTTGGAAGTGTCACTAGCAGCTCCAGCACCGCCAGCACCGACAGTGACAGTAAAAGAAGAATCAGGAGACGTGGCATAAAAACTTTCTAAATAGCCTCCGGCTCCACCGCCTCCACCGCCAGTACCGCCGCCCCCTCCACCGCCAGCAACAACAACGTATTCAATACCCGCAAACTTGGGATCAGCGTTCCACGCCCATTTGGAGCCGTCCCAAGCCCAAACATCAAACACTTGCCCGCTTACGGGGCTGTCGGGAAAGTCAATAGCAACCATCAAACACCTACCGTAATGTCGTCAGAACCGGCAGTGAAAGAAGTAATTTTGTAATCACCAACAGTAGTAGTTGACGAGGTTAAACCTACTCCAACAGTCAAAGTGTAAATACTTGGATACTTTAAAATAACAATTCCAGAACCACCGGCCCCGCCTGTTCTACTGGTTGAGTTGTCTACAACAGCACCTCCGCCACCAGAACCGCTGTTAGCTGCTGCCGGATTACCATTAGCCTGACCAGAACCACCATTACCGCCACCGGCTTGGCCTACCTGTGTTCCTCCACGGCTACCGCCACCGCCACCACCGGCACGCGCAATTGGTGAACCAGTTATAGAAGATGTAACACCCAAACCAGCAGGTCCTGTCCCACCTGCTCCTCCTGAACCTCCACCACCACCGGCAGTTCCTGAGCTGTTACCGGCACCACCATTAAATCCTTGATTTGCGGTACCTAAACCACCCGCCCTTCCGCCTGAAGGCCAAGAACGGCCTCCACCACCAGAACCACCATTTCCGCCGTTACCCGCAGCGGAACCGGGACCGCCTCCAATAGTTGTTATTGTGTCGAAAACAGATGAAGTTCCTATACTATTTGCAGCGCCTCCTGCGCCGATAGTTACGGTAGCTGAGCCTGCCCAAAGAAGTGTTGTTGGAGACTCTACTGAGGCACCACCGCCGGAAGACTCGCCAGTAACTGAAGAACGATACCCGCCAGCTCCGCCTCCACCACCAGCAACATCATCGTTATCTACAGTAGATGCGCTCGCGCCTCCACCGCCACCAGCAATAACAAGATACTCAAAATCAATACCCTTTTGCACACCCTCAATGTTCCACACTTGACGTACACCGTCATACATGAACATGTTAAAAGTTTGCCCGTCCACAGGTGAATCGGGAAAATCAAGCGCAACCACTTACGCCTCCAAACCGAAGGCGACCTTCACCTCGTCAAGAGTGAGACCAAGAGCCTCCAACTTAGCAATCGCAGAAGCCTTCGCATCCACCTTTGCCTGAGCTTCAGCAGCGATCTCTGCTTGCACGTCAGGCCAGAGGGCTTCGAGTTCTTTCTTCGTGGGCTTTTTACCGGCACTGTGCCACACCAGACCAGAGTAGTCATCTCCTGAGAGGGTCCACTCTTTCCCAGGGTACTTACGGGTCAAAATCGTTGCAATATCCATTAGTTGTTTCCCTTAGTAATAAGTTTATCCGGCAATTTCGATTGCGTACATTTGAGCAGTCAAACCATTATTTTGTAAAGTTGCAGTGCCGCCACTTAGAGACCTAAAGCGCAATTTATATGTAACCGGAGATGTTGAGCCCGGGGAAACAAAACCAATTACCGTGCTTGCGTCGGCAGCCAAAACATTGGTATTTGAACTACCAACAGCAAAATCTTCCGCGCCAGAAATGGCAACATTAGAAGAATCAGTAACAGACATAATTATATAATCATTGCTTGCGGGCCTTGCCCTTACACTTGTGACAATCAAAAGATTACTGCTTGCACTTTTAGGGGTAATAGAAACACTCAAATTAGCATCAACAAGGCTTCCGCTTGTTGTAGTTCGCACAGTGCTATCGGTTGCCCTAACAACCTGCACAATAGACCCAGCAAGTGACCCACCAATAGCCGACACCCACTGCGAAGACGAACCATCATCGTAATAAATGTAAACCTTGCCCTCAGTGCTATCAAACCACAACTGACCCTGATACCCATCAGGAGCAGACGTACCCACAAACACCTGCGGACCATTCGCAGCAACCCACTGCTGGCTGTCACCATCATCGTAATAAATGTACAAGTTACCGTTGTCAGAATCCCACCACAGGTCACCCGCGCTAGGTGAGGCAGGAGCAGTAGAAGAAATCTCAATACTTCCTCCGCCGCCCCCTGCGGGCTGCCAGGCGGAACCGTCCCACATGAACGAAGAGGCCACGTCAACCTGGTAGATAACCTGCCCTGTCCAAGGCGAAGCCGGACGGGCAGCCGCGTCAGCAACAATCGTGAAACCAGCTGCGGCGTCAATCAGATCAGCGTTAGTGTTGAGGTCTGCGACATCGACAACATCGGTGTAGTCCGGCTTTGTAAGTCCAAGTTTGGTGGTGCTCGTCGCCATCTATTACTCCAAAGTTTTTTGTTGTCCTATACTTGCCATCGTACCAGCATACAATGATACATCCGACAGGATGGCTTCGCGGGTAGCTTTGTCCTTGACATGTGTAATTATAGCCTCAACTACCTTCAAAATGATAGTTCGAGCATCTTCCAAATGTTGCTGGTTCGGGTTCCACTCACCTGTCATCGCAAACACAAGTTCGATGGCGCGTTGATCTCCGGCTTCCGCGTTACCAATCAATCTTTGTCGAATCGCAGGCAACGCCTCCTGGTAACCCTCCACCGTTTGTTTGTCGTACAGTTCTTTAAACAACGGTTGCTTTAACCAGTTTTGGAAACGCGCCATCGGCACGCCAAAATCTTTCAGCTTCGCTGCAATGCCTCTCCGGTCAAACGGGTCGGCTAGTTTGAGCAGCACGGTCTGCTGTTCCGCCGACAAACCGTCTTTAGGGTCCCAGTTGATGCCTCGGCTAGATAACGCAGTTCTAAATTCTAGCGTACCCATTATGCCGCTGATCGTTTTCTTCGGCAACTTCGACCACACCTCGTGAATATCATTCACCGTAGGAATCTTGCCGTTACGACGAAACGCCGTATCAAACGCAGCTAACGTGCCACGAAACGCAGAATCCGTGTACCCCTCAGGTGTGGGAATGTGCTCGACATCGCCACCCGGCAAATGTACCGCGACACCGCCCTCAAACTGCTCTATTTCGTTATTTGCTTCCACCCGGCTCAATACCCTCACGCAAACTAGCAGCCACCATCTGCTTCACCGCTTTATCTTTACTGTCGTGCGTACCAAGCGTCTTACCCGACTTACTGGTCACCTTCCAACCACTGCCCGACTTACTAATGTAATACGGCATCAATCTTCCTTACCTGCGTCACGCGAATCCGTGTAATGAAAACCTGAACCTTTAAATGATATACCCGCAGGATTAAACACACGACGCAAACCCTCACCGCACTCGCACAAATCCGTCACCTGTTCGTCGAACCCATGATGCCGGTCATAGGTTCGACTACAGGTGTTGCACTTATACGTGTAAATCGGCATTACCGGAGAACCCGGCTCATTTCGTCATAAAACATCTCCCACGGGTACGCACGCTTACTCGCGTACTCCTCCGCAAGCTTCAAAACCTTCTTCTTCTTATTCCCAAGAAACATCATTGCCATCCTTTCTACACCCCAAGCCAATCAGCCTGAGCCTTCTCCAACGCGTTGACATGCGGATACCGCACATCCTCCAACGCCTCCCGCAAAGCCTCAGGAAACGTCAAAGTCTCACCACGCATATAGCGTGTCATCGTAATACTCGGCACCTTCAACAACTTACAAAACCCCTGCAAGCTACCCGTCGTCTCCGCTACAAACCTACCGACAGGTGACACCTCCGCATCACCCACAAAAGGTGGTGCAACCTTCGCCAAAACCGAAGGAGCCCGCAACCGCCTGTCGGCACTCCGCCACGCCAAATACGCATCATTAAGCGAAACCGCGCCAAACTCATCCTCCAAAACCCGCTTAGCGTCAACACCCTTCTCCGCACACTCCCTACCCAAAGCAATACTCTGACGATCAGACACACCCGTATACATCCCAGACTCCAGATACACCATCGTCATCTTCCCAAAACTATGCTTATCCGCAAACTTCTTCTGCGACAAACCACACAACTCACGAAGCCGAACATAAGGATTCTTATCCACAAACACTCCTAGCGTAAACCTGCCACATAGCGTATCACAGATTAGCGTCCACATGTCAAGTCAGCCCTAAACACGAAATAGGGGTCACATGGAATTTGTGCGTGGTTTGTACAACATCGTTTGGGATAGTGGTACGCTAGTGTTATCCACTCACGCAGTGGCTTACCTAAGGAGAATAAAAATGCTGAACGAAACTATTGACAATGTGTGGAAGGCAGTGTGGGGTTCCCCGCGCCGACCTGACTGGATACACAATGTGTGGACGCCTACGCAGGACGCCGTGTTTGTGGAAGGTGTGAGCTGGTATAACCAACCACAACCCTTCTTCATTGAAGACATCGAAGGCAAGACATCCGATCTAATCAACCCCGATGACTTGGTGAAACTTCTTCGGGAGGCTCGGGCGGATGGCTGGACTCATTGCGGTAGGTACCCACTCATGGCAGAAGACCCAGACGCTTGCTTAGGCGATTTGGTACTGCAACGAGCCTTGTTTGGCAAAATAGTTTACGGATAATCAACAACCGGGGGCCGGGCAACCGGCCCCCACAACCTAAGGAGAATAAAAATGACAATGACACGCAAAGACTACGTAAAAATCGCAAACGTTATGAGCGCTTACCGTGGCGCAATTAACGACGATACTCACCTCTGGCTCTGCTGGGAGTTGGCAGATGCCCTCCAGGACACAAACGATCACTTCGACCACCACAGGTTCACGAGTGCTTGCGAAGGTCCGATTCCTTACCAACTCAAGTTCGAGGCCAGACGATAAACGAAGGGAGAATAGAGGCCCCCACTTCGGTGGGGGCCTTCTCTTTTGGCCGGTCTGGAATCAAATGGAATATTGGTTGCTTGCTCGGTGCTTGCCGAATATTTGGTACGCTAGGGGTATGTCAGAAATACTGGCTACCTAAGGAGAATGAAATGTACCGAGCAAGTCTCTACATCGCAGTGTGGAACAAGAAAATCACTAATATCGGTGTCGACATCTTCAACGAGGATGATGACAAGGTGTGGGAAGTGAGCACTAAGTTGGTTACGAACCGCAAGGAGGTTGACAAGTTCTTTGTTGAGCAGGTCAACCACTACAGGTGGGAGCACAAAGTGGAGTTCAAACCTGAGTACAGCTTGCTGTACAGCACTGTCGAGTCCTCTGACGACAACAAGTTGGAGCTTGACGACTAACAACCCTGTGGGGGCCTTCGGGCCCCCACACAACCTAAGGAGAATAAATTATGGATTACAACGACATGACCGATGACCAGAAGCTCGTTTACCGTTTGTGGGGCGACCTGGAATACACGTTGGTGAATGCGACAGAGCTGGGTATCTGGGAGCCATCTCTGTGCGACACTGTGGCCGAATGGGCTGAGGAGCTGTCTGAGATTGGGTTGCTGAGTCAACACGATTACAAGCAGGCAATGCTCAACGTGGAGCACAATCGCCTCTGCGAATAAACCTCTCCTAGGGCAGAAACCCCCGGCTTCGGCTGGGGGTTTTCTGTTGTATCTGGGATCACGTGGAATATTGGTTGCGTGGTTGCATGATGCATGGTGGTACGCTAAGCTTGGTGTTGTCAGAAATACTGACACGTTAGGAGAATAGAAATGTCATACAAAGTTATTGGAGACCGGCTCGACGCCAGTGTGCACTACGATGGTGTGCCCGATGGCACCTACCTGAAACTTAGTGCCACCACGATTGTGCCTGTCGAATGGGACTACGGTTACCAGGTCGCCTACACAGAATTCCGGGCACCACGTAGCGGTTACACGACAACAGACCGCACTTTGATCTGGGAGCTAATCAATGACCACTACGTTGATGAGTTTGTCGGAGTCTGGACCGACAATGACGGGCTCACATGGGTCGAGAAATGCTACTGGCTCGAATACGAATTCCCCGCCAGAGAACTCGGCACCTACTGGAGACAACACTCAATCTGGGACTGGTCAGCCAGCGAAGAAATAGAGTTATAGACCTATTCTCCTAGGGCAACACAACCCCGGCATCACAACCGGGGTTTTGTTGTGCCCATCACAGCTGGAATCAAGATGGAAAAATGGTTGCACGGTTGCCCGGTCACGCCACCACACCGAATACCCCTATTTTTGTGTTTTGTGTGTGCGTGTGTGTTTTGATCTGTTGTGCCCCGCGTAGTGCCCTTAGGCACGGAGCGTGGGGCACTTGATTATTCTCCTCTTATTTCCCCGATAAGCTCCTTGATGGAGCTTAGCGGGGAAATTTATAGTGTGCGAGTGTGCAATTTGTCGTTGAAATTTTGTGCCTTGTGTTTGTCTAATATCGGAGCGCGACACGCCCACGTTTTTGCAATTCCGGGTTGCAACACACAAACAAGTACGCTAGCATCGTGTTAGGTCAGACAGTCTGACCAGACAAGGAGAATAAAAATGTTCTACATCCAAACCGAATTCACCTGTGTTGAATGTGACCGTGTGTTCGACATGCTTGATGAAGAGCAAGCCAGTGAATGGGCATACGGGCACGATTGTGAGGCACAGTAATGTTCAAGATCGAGTACCAAACAAGTGGCGGGGTAATTGGTTGGCTGAACACTGAGTATCCTGACCCGGATGATGCTGACACGTTGGCACGACGCCTTGTGCAGGGTGCTAGTGGCGATATTGTTCGCACGACAGTTGTGGAGCAAGCCGGGCACGTGTATTCAGAATGGGTGACGCAATGATGTGTGAGCTGTGTGATAGGCGTGAGGCGACGACTGATGGGTTGTGTGACTTGTGTATGGAACGCAGGTATTGGGATTACCAAGAGAGCAGGGTGTTCTGATGGTTACGTGTTTTGAATGTGAGCACACGACGACAACGTTTTACACGTTGACCGATCTCCATGGCTACGACGTACAGATTTGTCCCGAGTGCCGTGGGTTTGATGAGGACCGTAAGGACCGTATGCCGGAGCATCCTGTGCATCCGTCTGGTGAGATTCGCCCGTTGTCGGCGAGTGAGAAGCGTGTGACGCGTGAACATGGTGAGCATGACGGCACGGTGGTTGATTGTTTGGCGTGTGCGTGGGAGGATGCAATATGAGTACGCTAACGTGTAGTATCTGTAATGAAGAAACTGATAACAGTGACGCAATGTGTGATGACTGCTATTGGCTTGAAACTAGGTTAGGACGAAGAAGTGCAACTGATAACTGAGCAAGTGAAACAACTGCAATGGCCTGATTACGACATCAATGTGTGGTCAGAGGACGGGATGGTGATGTTGACGTTTTACCCGTTGCGTTACCCCGGTGATTCTGATTACCCGGATGAGGAGTTAGACCACGGGTTTCCGTTGGTGAATACGTCTGTGTTTTACACGTTGCGTATTCCGGCTGACTCTCGTGGACCCCGTAACAGGGATGCGTTGGAGTATCTGAAGAGCATGGTGAACGCAGATCATTTCGATGTGCCGGAGCACTATCCGTCACCGTTGTGGGATGCGACTGATGGTATGGATTGGTGGAGTTGTGAGACGCAACTGACTGATGCCCCGGAGCTTATCCGGGATTTTGTTAGCAAGCTCCCTCGACGGGGACAGTTGAAGGCAGGTGAATGATGGCAGTGCAATGGAAGTCTCGTAAATGGGACGTGAACTACGATGGTTGGTTTGTTGTTGAGGCTGACACTCAAGAGAAGGCATATGAGATGGCGAACCACGTGTTGAGCGGGTCGCGTCTCATCAATGATGGTGTCAAAGGTGAATGGTATTTGTTGAATGCAATGGAAGAGGAGGATGAATGATGTGGTATGTGAAGCAGAAGGATGGCACGTTGCAACTTGTGCATAACCTATCCACAGCTAGTCAACAGGCTAAAGAGTTGGGGACTGTTGTGGTTGATGGTTGGAGTGGTAGGGAGTACACGCCATGATGTTTGAACCGCCGTATCCCATCATGTCTGATGACATGTTGGAGGATGAGCTGGAGGATGACCCTGATGAGTGGCATGATCAGCGACAGTTTGAGAGAGCATGTGAGGAGTTAGGACTGTGACGATTACGCAAGTGTCCCGTTGTGATGTGTGTGACAACATGTTTTGGGGCGAAGACTTTGACTACGAATTGCACACGTGTGTGGCTTGTGCTGAGCATTTGAACCCGGAGGGTGAGGACGCTTGAAGCAGGTTGACCGTAGGGAGCTGGCTGTGTTGTTTGCGCTTGCAATGTCACAGGCACCGTTGTCGATCCCTGACCTTGCGAAACGCACGGGCAGGTCGTACAACACGGTGAAGAAGGTTGTGACAACTGATGCACGTGTAACAGCACAACCAGGTCACCCTACGCGCTATTACTTAGCCATGCCTGACCAGTTGCAGGGACAAGTCATCCGTTTGTCGGGTGACAAGCCCGCTGAAGGTTGGGTGAAGTGGTTGGGTAAAGTGCGTCCAAAGTTGGGTGAGCTGACCACATTGGATAAGACACGACAGCTCGACGAAGTAACAAGGCAGGGCATGATTTTGGAGGCGCTGGGTATCAACCTTGTGTCGTTGGGTCGTGAACTGCAGGACAAGGCGGATGAACCTGATTGGTATTCGCAAATAGGAGGGAATGAAGATGACACTTTTACAGGGGTTTCTTGACCCCGAAGATGATTTCTGGGTTGACGACCTGTACGACATGGATGACGCACAGTTGCGCAAAGAAGCGGAGCGCTATGCACGTATAGCAAAAAAGTATGAGCAAATGAAGGACAAGCGAAAACTGGGTGAGCAACGTTTGTCGTACCAGTTTGCATACTTGCGACACCGTGAAGCATTGAAACTATTGGAAGCGAGAAGTGAATGATTGAATTTATTGCACTGTTTGTTTTGACAGGGTTGGCTGTTGTTGGCTGGTTGTGGATTAGTATCACAGCTATCCGTTGGATTGAATACCAGATCGGTAAGCCTCGACCTCGTTACCGGAGGCATGGTCTGTGACATTGTTCGATGAGGTCAGTGATCTTGAGGCTCGCCGCAGGCAGAAGCTTGCAGATGCTGAGGATAAACGTGAGCAGATTGCTCGTCTGATTGGCGGGTTGCAGGATGATGAGAAAACTGAACGTGAGCATCGCAAACAGGTGCGTGAGTTGCGTAAGCAGGAGGAGGCTGAGCAACGTAGGCAGGAGTCTATTGAGCAGGGTGAGGTTGTCAAGGCTAAGGCTGAAGAGCTAGCTAACTTTTATTTGAACCGTGCTGTCGGCAAGCCTTGGTATAGCGGTGACGATGATGTGCCACCTATCCTTGATTTCCAGTGGCGTGGTGCCTTGTTTGGTGCTGGTGCTGGGCGTTGGATTTTGGGCGATGGTATGGGGTTGGGTAAGACACGACAGAGTGTCGGATGGCTTGACCTTGTGGATGCTCGCAAAGTTTTGGTGGTGTGCCAGGCTGACATTTGCGATCAGTTTGCTGGTGAGCTGATGACGTTGGCTCCACATCGTACCGTGTACAACTTGTACAAGAAGTCGCCTAAGACGCGCCATGCTCAGATGG
>Ga0208917_1001324_pt1 | contig 12378 bp, 5 predicted proteins | sample DEB08_DNA_10_FD_185500 | JGI IMG/M metagenome (GOLD analysis project Ga0208917, IMG submission 185500) | Aqueous microbial communities from the Delaware River and Bay under freshwater to marine salinity gradient to study organic matter... | ecosystem: Environmental > Aquatic > Marine > Coastal ...
GGATTTCAATTTTCTGACGATGAAACACATAATACATACATAATAGTATCTAATGGAGTTTGTGATACTTCAGATACAGTTTTATTTGATGTTTCATTAACACCTACACCAACAAATAGTCCCACTACTACTCCAACAATATCAGTAAGTCAAACACAAACTCCAAGTAACACGCAAACACCATCTAATACCCAAACTCCTAGTAATACTCAAACACCAAGTAACACTCAAACACCATCTAATACCCAAACACCAAGTAACACTCAGACACCAAGCAATACAACTACTCCTTCAGTAACTCAAACACCAAGTAATACCTCAACACCGTCAGTTACACTATCACCAGGAGCTTCACCATCACAAACACCAAGTCAAACACCAAGTAATACTACAACACCTTCAGTAACTCAAACACCAAGTAATACTGCAACACCTTCAGTAACTCAAACACCAAGTAATACTGCAACACCTTCAGTAACTCAAACACCAAGTAATACCTCAACACCGTCAGTTACACTATCACCAGGAGCTTCACCATCACAAACACCAAGTCAAACACCAAGTAATACTCAAACTCCATCAATAACTCAAACTAACATAAATCCGTCATTAACTATAACATCATTATATTTTAGTGGTTCTGTTGGTGCTGGTTATTCCGCGGTTATAAATAATGTTTATGACACACACATTGGAGTTTCTTTTGTTGATAATTTAAATATTGGTGGTAGTCAAGTAACAAATCCTGTTACTGTAGTTATATTAAGTGGTGAAACAAGCGGATTTACCCAAACATTTATTGACGGTGATTATAGTTTGTTATTAAAAGAAAATACGATTACAAATATTAGTATTTCATATACTGGTAATTCGTCACCTATATTTAATATTATTGATAACGCTATTTTTGATGTAACTCCTACACCGAGTAATACTAGCACACCATCGGTTACTCAAACACCTAGTATCACTCAAACACCTAGTAACACTCAAACACCTAGTAACACTCAGACACCTTCAGTTACTATGACGCCAGACGCTTCACCATCACAAACACCTTCCAATACTCAAACACCTAGTAACACTCAAACACATAGTAACACTCAAACACCTAGTAACACTCAAACACCTAGTAACACTCAGACACCAAGTAGTACTCAAACTCCTACTAATACTCCAACAATATCAATAACTCCAACCAACACGCCAACTAATACAGTAACACCATCTATAACTTCAACATCTCCATCAGATACGGAAGTCACATATGAAAGGTGGAGATTTCAAAAATGTTGTGATTCTTCTTCTTTTTGGGTAAGAATGGTTCCTAGTCATTTGGTTGATGTTGGTACAGTAATTAAGATTGGAGTTAGTTGTTATAGTGCAAGCACTATAGTTAATAATGCTATTTTTGTTACTTATGATGGTGATTTTTATGAAAATTGTTATGAGTGTGGAGGAGATTGTCCAACTCCAACACCCACTCCAACAATATCAGTTACACCTTCAATTACTCCATCGGTTACTCCAACTAGTGTAACACCATCTGTTACTCCGACTAGTGTAACACCTTCTGTTACTCCGACTATTAGTCTAACACCATCTATTACTCCAACGACGACACCATCACCAACACCTTTCAGACCGTCAATTGAAATTATAACTCCCGTACAAAACGAAATTTATGATACTGTTTTGGATATTGTAAATTTAACTGTTAATATTGAAAATTTTGATGTGGGGACTATGGCGGAAATGATGACTACTGATGGTCACTATCACTACTACGTTAATGGTACTAAAATAAGCGCATTATATGACCCTGATGCAGTAACGGAATTAACCGATTACTTAGTCGCGGGTATTAACACCATTCGTGTTGATTTGGTTAATCATATGCATGAATTTATCGGTATGGGTGCTGAAGATACTGTAGAAATTTATTATCTGGATTCATCACAAAATATGGTATTGAACAATATTACTTATGGTGTTGATGAAAGTAATAATACTGTTGTTAATTATAATGCGGAACTTTTCCGTGAAATGAATGAGGACGTAAACATAAGTTTTGACGATTTAATACAGTATTCGGACAATCAAGTATATAGAAATAGGGTACAGATGGTTATCCATTCAGGAGAATTAACTGCATCAACATATAATAATATAGGTATTAATTACAACGATGTAATAAAACAGTCTTCTGTTGAAAATAAGTCTTGGTCACACAAAGGAGAAAGAAGAAATTCAAAGTACGTCTATAATATGGTTAACAAATATACTTATGGTAACGATATTATAAATGTACCTGAAGTATCTTTAACACCGACTCCTACAACAACACCCACAATTTCTTTAACACCGACATTAACACCGACAATAACACAAACACCATCTGTAACTCCAACATCGGGAACCACATCATATAATGCATTATCTTTCTATGATGTTTGTTCAGAGGAGTACTTTACGGTAATAACTGGTGGTACTTTAGAAGTTGTTGGTAGTATGGAATATATTGAGATTGGTAAGTATTCAAAACATTCATATACAGAGTTAATACCATTTAAATGGTGGGGATGTTACCAAAGAGTTGAATATAACTCATCGTATACTCAGTATACTTTAAATGAAGGTTCTTGGGTATGGTTAGAAAGGTCATATGATAGTGAGAATAAGTGTCTATTTGATGATGCATGGCCAAATTCAAAATGTTTTGAACACAAAGTATCTTTAAGCGGTTGTTGTGACGGTTCAGTATTTAATGTCGGAACACTTTATGGAGGATTATCTATAGGCGAGTCTGCTAGGTTAATAAATCAAACAATTGTTACTTCTGGTCATACTGAGTTAGTTATAGGTAATTGTTACACTAGAATACCTTTTGATTCTTCATATCCTGATGGACCCAATACAGTAACATTTAATTATCCAAATTATTATTTAAATCCCAATCATTGTATATCTCAAAATCCTTGTGATGATATATCATGTGAAGTAGAATTCATACCACTTATTGCCGATACGAGTAACACATCGATAAAAAATAATATCTTTACTTTTAAAGAATCAAAGAGTAAAGGTAAATTGCTTGAGGTAGACGACAAAGAAATTAAAAAAATAAAAACAAATAAGTTTTCAAAAATTAATTTCTCATTACCGAAAACCGACGGTACTATTGTTGGAGTTGAATTGACTTTATCTAAAAACGGTAATAGTAAGTTTACTGTCAACAACGTAGGAAATAGTAGTAATCCTAAAAAGGTGGACTCATTATTGACTACATATAATGTTACTTATAATAAAAAACTTGTTGGTTCTATAGGGTTTGCTGATGATGGTATTTATGGTCTATATGAAATAGATGGAGATGTAGTAACAATAAAAAAATCTCAGGAGCGTAATACAATTGCAGTTACAAGTGGTGATACTACATCAGATGTACTTAGTTGTGGTAGTGACTCACTTGATAATAAATTGTATCGTATTATTGATGGTAAGTATGACCATGAACATGCACCACCAAATCCCGATGGGTCAGAGTTTAACCATTATCATAATATGAGTGTAATTGCGGACACTCAAAATACTAATTCAGGAGTGACGATTAATAGTATAACGCCTTTGCAATATTATTCAATTGGTGTCGTTTGGGATATACCATATAATACATACTTAAAAGTACAAGAGTATGGTGGTAACCCTCAGTTATATGTTGAGATTCACCATTTGAATTTGAATGCTGCATATGTTTCAGGATTTAATGGTGATGTTGAGTTTAGACTTGATGCTGCAGTTATATGGAATGTTCCTGACCCATATCAGTTACTTAATCAAAATAGTACTTTTGACTCTAGTACTCAATATATTGACGATGTCGGTATCTATTATAGAGATAATCATAATACTTTATTACCTGGTTTAAATTATAATATAGTAGTACAGTTAAATGTAGATAGACACCCAAGGTCAACACATAGAGGTGCCGCACACTTATATGGTTTATACGACGGAAATTTAGATTTAGACATTAATTATAATAATGTTGCCATGATGTATGGTCATAAACCTTTTTATGATTTTAATGAAACTGGAACCACAGAAGGATTGAATTACATCGTTGTTGCCCACGAAGTCGGTCATATGGTTTTGGGTCTTCACATATGGGACGATGCTCCGTGGGGGGGTAATTACACAACCGCACAAGGAGAGTGTACTCCATCAGTTGAACCTCTAAAGTTTTGTTCAACTATAGTATATGATTGTCCTTGTACGTGTTGTAGAGACGAAAATCTTAATGTTGTTGAGGAATGTGCAACTTTAATGAGTTATTGTCAAGGTGACACGTCCTTTAGATTTCACCCATTAAGAATATATGACTTCTATTTAAATGCACAGGTTCATGGACAATCTCTATTAAAAGATTCTATATTAGAGTCTTATTATACTATTGACATATCCAACACACCATTTGTAAATCAAAATTATACTTACAGTATTGAATATAAAAGTTGTGATGGTTCTGAATGGACTTTATACGGTGATGATTTTATCTATTACGACTTTTTAATAAAAATACCTGAAAGCGAACTAAATCAATATGGTTGTTATGATTTTAGAATAACGGTAAACAACACCCAAGCGGTATGTGAAAAAAGGTTATACCCATACTCTGAACCATCTAATACGCCGACTCCAACACAAACACCTACGCCATTCTTAACTCCGACACAGACTCCATTACCTTCTCAAACGCCGTCAACAACACCAAAACCACCTGACCCGTCACCTCCGTTTAATCCCCTTGATTTTGATTCGTCAATACATTCTAGAACATTTATTCCTTGTAATGAAGATTTGTTTGATGGAACATATTTCCGTGTTATACTTTTTTCTACCGAGGATGGAACTGTTTTTTATTTCACAGAATTTAATAATGTAGTAAGCTTTATAAATCCATTCATCAACAATAATTTTCAGTTTTTAAATAACCAATACCCTAATCTTAATATTGAAGACTATATTTGTCTAAAGTGTGTTGATGTACCTCAACCAGATTTTAATAACTCTTACGTTGTACGTGCCCAAATAGAGAGTTTAAGTTCAGACGAGTTAATTATAACCGAATGTGACTCATCAGATTGTTTAATCCCTACACCAACACCTACACCAACTGTAACAATAACACCTTATTTGACACCATCAAATACACCATCAAATACACCAACACCATCAGTAACTCCATCCATAACACCAACAATATCAATAACGCCCACACCCACTCAGACAAGATTAGAAATAAACACTATTTATGTATATTATCCAAATAAATAAATTATGAGTTATACACAAGAAATAAAAGATAAATTAAATGAATTAACCATAGAAATGGGTGATAAATGCAACTCTATTGGGTATGGTTATAAAGAAAAAAATGGTAAAATTACAAAAGAGAAATCATTTGTTTTTATGTTTGAAAAAAAGAAACCTTTATCTGAATTAAGTGATGAGGAAATTATACCGTCATCTATAATTGTTGGTGATACGGAAATAACAACCGATGTTATTGAAGGTACGGTATCTCCCACATCATATGAGGCATGTCCATCAAGTTTCTATTTATGGAGTACTGATACAGAATTAAATCCCGATGGAGCCACAACTCCAACTAATCAAAGTAAAATAAGACCATTAAAAGGAGGAGTTGAAATAAATAACCAAAGAACTCCTTTTGCGGGAACTTTAGGTTTTATTGCCGTTGATAATCAAACTAATTCATTAGTTGGTGTAACAAACGCTCATGTGATGTGTGATATCCCATTTATTGCGTCTGAACCAGGTAGAGGTGTTGTAGAACTTTTTAATGACAATATAAGTCAGCCGTTTCAATCTTCAAATATCACAACAGATAGAATAGGAAAAACGAAAAGATACGTACCTCTTTATAGTAACGCGAACTACTCAATAAATCAATATGTTGACGGAGCATTAGTCGCTTTAGATGAAGACGAAATAGATTTAAATGAATGTTATAAATTTGAAGGGTTATCATTCACTACCGCACCTCCTTTTGCGACTACAGAAGAAATTGATGATTTAATTAATAATAATTGGGACTTTTTTAGTGCTGGTAGAACAACGGGCGCTAAAGGTGAAGGAGAAACTAAGTTAAAATTTTTAGGTTATTATAATGTTGGGGTTCCGTACATTTTAAGTATACCCGAACTACCATCTCCATCAAACCCATTTGGTACTTTTATTGATAGGTCGGTTAGTATTAAAGATACTATTGCATATATTGCTAGTGCTTCAACAACAACATCAGGTAATGTTTGTTTTTATCCGATTAATAGTGGTGATTCCGGCTCTGCGTTATTAGCGGAAATTAATGGTCAATTAAAAATTATAGGTTTGTGTTTTGCAGGTTCTTCGGTTAATGGTCAAAAAGTTATCGGATATGCTTGTAGAATAGATAAAGTTGCGGAAATATTAAATATTAGTGCGTTTACAGGACAAACAGTTAATTTTACAGATTTAAACGACCCTAGAACATATATAGTTAACAGTTTATCATCAGAATCCGCAACAACAATAAACGGTATAACTTACCACCATATGGGTAGCTTTTATCCAGTGTAAAAAATATTAATATGGGTTTAACACTATGTAATGAAAATGGAGAAATACATACCCCTATTGGTGTTGTGGGATGTAAAAATGTAGATTTATTATCTTTTATGTCTTTATCTGATATCGGAGGTAACAATACTAACGATATATGGGGGTGGACTGATGAATTAACAGGAAAGGAATATGTTGCTGTTGGTAAAACTAGCGGAACTGCCTTTGTTGATGTTAGCGACCCTATTAATCCGAGATATCTAGGAGACCTTAAAACAAAGTCAACCGAATCAGTGTGGAGGGATATAAAAATTTGTGATAATTATGCGTATATAGGGTCAGAAGCAACAAATCATGGAGTACAAGTTTTTGATTTAAGAAAACTTAGAGGTATAGAATACAGAACCTCATTTGAGGCTGATGTTATTTATGATAGTGAAGGAACTATTGATTTACCTTTTTTGGGTACACCATATTTCAGTAAATCTCATAATCTTGTTATTAATGAAGAAACTAAATTTCTTTATGGTGTGGGTGGTGAACCGGAAGGTTTAAATATTGTAGATATTAGTAACCCTTTGTTCCCTAAACCACACGGTGTTGGCGTTTTTTCTGATGGTTATGTACATGACGCGCAATCGGTAGTGTATCACGGACCTGACAATAGGTATGTGGGAAAAGAAATTGTTTTTGGTAGTAACGAAAAGTGGTTTAGTATTATGGACTTAACTAATAAACAATTTCCAAAAATTATATCTACGTTAAGTTATAGTAATTACGCTTATGTACACCAAGGATGGTTAACAGAAGACCATAGATTTTTTATTACAAATGATGAAAAAGACGAGAATTCTGGAAAAGTAGATAACACGACTACATATATTTTTAATGTTGAAAACTTAGAAAAACCTTATTTGACTCAAACATATTCTTCAACTGAAACATCGGTAGACCACAATCTATATACAAGAGATAAGATTCTATATCAAAGTAATTACAATTCGGGTTTAAGACTATTAGATTTATCAGATATAGAAAGTGATAATGTAAATGAAATAGGGTATTTTGACGTTCCAACAGATATTGCCTCGTTTTTTTCTTCGGGTTCTTGGTCTAACTATCCTTATTTTAAATCCGGTGTTGTTGTTTTAACCGATATACAAAATGGTGTATGGATTGTAAAACCAAGATATCTTTCTGTTACCGCAAGTACTGAAAACTTATGTTACGGAGATAATTTAACAATAGATTTAACTTGTTTAGTTAAAATAGATAACGTATCAATAGAAAATCTACCTGAAACCGTTGATTTTAATTACACAATTAATGAAAGAAGTGTTAATATAACTATAGACCCATTTCCTGAAATAGATAACGAAACATATAATTTTACCGTTGTCATCAATAATACTTACCGAAATGATTTAAGCGTTACTGTAAGTAATTGTTAAAACTGAAAAATTATTAATTATATAAAGTGATTTAATAAATGTCGCTGTATTTATATAAAAAGTTTTAGTATGGCAAATTTTGCAGAAATTACATTAACAAGCACTAATTTAACAGGTGAAACAAATTTTTTTACAGTAAAAGTAAAAGAGTGTTCTTCATCATCTTATACTATAGCTCAGACAGGATTAACTTATTCTGATTTTCCATACTTAGTAAATTTGGATGAAACTATTGGTACAATATCTTGTTATAACTACAGTGTAGTTGAGTCTTTAACTAATTTGGTATGTAGTGGAACATCATACGTTGTTACTCCGTCAGTAACCCCAACTCCGACAAATACTTCAACACCAGGTCCTTCAGTAACAGCGTCTGTCACAGGTGTTACAGCGACTCCGCCTCCAACGCAAAGTCAGACAGTAACACCAACTCCGACAACCAGTACTGAAATCGTCGATACACTTGATATGGGAGTGACATTCCGTAGCGGTTCCACAATTGTAGACTATTCATTCACCGCCAGCACTGTATTACGTAAAACTACCACAATCAAGTTTAGTAACGAAATATACGAAACGGATGGTACACCTAACTTGATAAAAAGTGCGGTGACGATTAATTCAGGTAGTTCAATAGGTAATAGTAGGGTCACACTACGAAATTTAGATTATAATGATGTTAGGGGATACGAAATATCGTATACTGATGTTTCTTCTTCAGGTGCCCAATTTAATACAATTAACAAAACTACAGATGTTAACTTTATTGATAAGCCGGAACCGGCATGGATTTTATACCGTTTTAGACCTTGTTGTGACTCATTATCTGAAATTACGGTTTCTGTTGATTATAGTGCCACTCAGTTCGGTGGGTGGGTGAACTCAAATTACGGTATTATTTATCAAAATAATTGTTATATGCCGTATGCACAAGGAGGTTCAAATCCTGTAGGTTATTTTTATGGTCCAGATATTAAGACTTGTTCATTTAGTGGTTGCCCAACATGTCCGTCGGTAACACCAACCCCAACAGTTACAGTAACCCCATCTATTACCCCAACAGTCACTGTAACTCCATCTATTACTCCAACAGTAACCCCAACCCCTTCTTTCTGTCATGATGGACTTGATTGTTATACCGAACCGTGTGGTTTAGATTGTTATAGTTGGGCAATTGAGCCGACCCCGACTCCGACACCGACAACAACTATTACACCGACTATTACGCCGACAATAACTATTACACCGACTATTACGCCGACAACAACTATTACACCGACCATTACGCCGACAATAACTATTACACCGACTATTACGCCGACAATAACTATTACACCGACTATTACGCCGACAATAACTATTACACCGACTATTACACCGACAACAACTATTACACCGACTATTACACCGACAACAACTATTACACCGACTATTACACCGACTATTACACCGACAACAACTATTACACCAACTATTACACCGACTATTACACCGACAACAACTATTACACCGACAACGACTATTACACCGACAAACACGCCATCAATAACCAACACACCTTCGGTAACAAATACGCCTTCAGTTACTAACACACCATCAGTAACAAATACTCCATCAGTAACTGCAACTCCTTCTCAAACCCCACCTTGCGAATCATTTGGTACTCTTTATAGTGTACAATGTCCGGACTCAGAAACAGAAGACTGTACCGGAGGATTTTCCGATATTTATGGACCTACTTGTACATTCGAAATTACTCCCGGAAATACTATATATGTCTGTGCGATTACAGATTCAATTGTGTCAGATTCTCCAATCTTTATTGAGAAGATAGAACCATGTTGCCCACAATGTAATATATAATAATTAAATAGAAAAATATAAAAAAATGTCAGACATAATAATTGGACTCAACAGTGAATACTACGGCATAAGTACTTACGATGTTTTTGTAAGTACCTGTGACCCTACGAATTGGCAAATCGTTGCCAACGATATATCCTTCAGCGATTTTCCTGTAAATGTTAATCTTAACGATTTTTCAATTACGGGTTCATGCTATCAATATTATGTTTCAGGAGATACTGGATGTTATTGTTCAGCAACTGGGTCAACTACGCCACAACCGAGTCCAAGCGTAACCCCGACAGTCACGGTAACTCCATCAGTTACACCAACTATTTCGATAACACCATCAGTCACACCAACTATTTCGATAACTCCTTCAATGACCCCAACACCTAGTTGTGCGGCTGAAGAAGTTAATTTCGAAGCTATTACGGGGTCATCAACACCGACACTAGCCCTTGAACTGTTTAATGGTTATATAAGAACCGATGGGTCTAATCCATATCATAGTATTTGTGATGGTATCGGTTGTGGTAGTAATTTTTCTCTGGTAGGTAAAACATTTACTGGTGGTACTTACTCACCCTCGACAGGTTTATCCGAGACCTTAACCGCGTCAACACGAGTACTTAAATCTGATTGTACTCAGTGGACGAATACGGACTTCTTTAACGCTTCCAACTGGAAGGACAATCAAAGTCAAACTGAAGGTGATTTATATGGTGCAGTTACAGGTTCTAATGGTACTACGATATATAAGATATCTAATTCAGGTGGTTACATGGTTTATAACTTACATGCCACTTGCGATTATACGGGTAATACTGAAGGTATTACTGGTTTTGATGTACAATTAAACAACTCAGGACAGTGGGTGATTAATGGTATAGTCGAACCCGACATAACATTGGAATGTGGTGTTGAGTACCATTTCCATATTTGTAGTAGCGGAAGCTCAACAACATTCTGGTTTGCGGATTATTATGACGATAGAGATTCTCAGTATCCTAATAATGCAGCACTTACATCTTCAGATGGTGTAGATAATAACGGTACTTATGACTCAACAATTATTGTTAACTTGAGTGCGTCCGGAACTACAGGTGGTTACTATTATGGTACAGGTGATGAGTTTGGCGCCTCAGGTAGGATATTCACAACGGGATGTTAAAATGGAATTTTTTATAAAAAAAGATAGTACATTACCTATACTCATCATGGAAGTAGTAAATGATGGACGTACAGATAATTATAAAAAATTTAATGAAGACTTAGTAAATGCAACAATTCGGTTTTCAATGAAAAGAGAATCGGATGGATTACAAAAGATTATAATGAATAATGCATATATTACTGATAAATTATTAAATAATCCTGACACACCAAAAGAATATTACATTTATTATAAATGGGTCTCTCGTGATACAAACCAAGAGGGTAGATTTATTGGTGAGTTTTCTATTACCACAGAAGACGGAGAATTAATTGTCCCAATCAGAGAAAAACTATATATCAATATAGTTTGACTTATCAAATTTACATTTTTATATTTTAACCAATACCAAGAGTAATCACATCAGAGCGATGTGAGGATAATATCTCAGGTGAAAAGTTAAAATATTATGGTCTCACAAGAAGAAATTGAACGGTTCCTCCACGGAGAGGATGAAGAAAAATATATCGTAGCGTTAGAATACGATTACAAATCCAACAAGATTTATAAGGTTATACAAGACCCAATCAATGGAAAACAGATTAAATCTGAGTCTTTCATACCATTTGCATGGGTCGGTGATTTAAAAGGGAAGAAGTTTTATAACGGTTCCAAACATGCACAAAAAGAGGCGATGTCCACCCATGGTATCATCATAGAAAAGTTAGATACTCGTGGAGATGAAAGAATGGAAAATGGTCTTAAGTATATGGTTAAGACAACCAAAACTTATTCCAACCTAATTAACTTTTTCAAAGGTGGTGGATTGGACCCATGGAACAGAGAAAACTCTGACTCCATAGCAATTCTACCACCAGTGGAACAATACCTATGTCAGAAACAAAAACGACTCTTCAAAGGTTTTGAAGAATACGATGAGGTTCATAGGTTTGTATTCGATATTGAGACCACCGGTCTTGATGCCACAAAGGATAAAATCTTCCTTATCGGTATGAAGGACAATCGTGGTTTTGAAAAGGTCATTGCGGCACAAAACGAAGAAGAAGAGAAAGAGATGATTGTGGAGTTCTTCAACACCATCAATTATCTTAAACCAACTCTTGTCGGTGGTTATAACTCCGCATTCTTTGATTTTCCGTTTATACTCACACGAGCAACCATTTTAGGTTTGGATATAGATAAGGTTGCAAAAACATTAAACCCTGAACGTCCCCTCAAACAAAAGAAGGGTATTCTTAAACTCGCCAACGAGATGGAGGATTATACCCAAACAATGATGTG
>Ga0208917_1001326_pt1 | contig 12370 bp, 13 predicted proteins | sample DEB08_DNA_10_FD_185500 | JGI IMG/M metagenome (GOLD analysis project Ga0208917, IMG submission 185500) | Aqueous microbial communities from the Delaware River and Bay under freshwater to marine salinity gradient to study organic matter... | ecosystem: Environmental > Aquatic > Marine > Coastal ...
CGAAAAAAATAAGGAACTGAGTAAAAAAATTCCTTGACATTTCCTGCCAGTCTGATATGATCTGATCATAGTGATTGAGACACATCAACCTCCTCTGAGAGATTCATATGGCATTTGCTCCTTCTTCAACTTATTTCAATACTGGTGATGGTTCTGTTCTCGGTCGATTTGAAGAAAAAGACAATGGACATCTTTTTGAGTATTCTGAAAATCGTGATGAATATGGTTGGGGTGCCGACCACAAATCAGAACTTCCCCACAAAATTTGGGTTACAACTCCACTGTTCTCAGAACAAGGTCATTGCCTTGATAGCGGATTCCGATATGGCAGAGTTTTAAAAACTGTTGTCTATCTTGCTCATGATGAAGACGAGAATGGTAATCCTGTTTTTGAAAAGTGGCAACTCAAGCAGAGAACTCATTTTTCATACAATAAGTCTACCTCCGTTTCTGCTGACCTTTTAAACTAAGAGGCCTCATGGATCATTTCAATCAAGAGATTTTAGCTACTATCATGTCAGAAGCATATCCCGAACCGACTGAAGAAGAATGGGATGAACATATTATTGCTCAATTTGAAGAACAAGAACAAGACCGTTTTTCGGCACAGCCAGAAAGTGAAGTATGAAAATGGTTATTAATTATCTTACTAAAAATGATTTTGAAATCATATCAACGATTGAGGCGGTCAAAACAGAGAGTCAATTGTTAACTTGGCAACAGATGCAACAATATCCAGTTTTGCAGAAAACTCAATTATCTTCTGGCAAAATCATCTATCGACCAAGAAGTGAGAAAGGAAAGGATTTGATTTACAAAGTTGATTCTATTCTTGCTGGCTTGAGTGAGAAGCAAGCCAATCGCAGAAAGTGCATTGTTGTTGACAAAGATGATTTTATTATTTCTAATTCTTTTTTATAAAGGAAAATTACCAATGAAACAATCAGAATCTAAAAAAATAAGAAAATTAAAAAATTTAAAATCAAAAAAACTTCAAAAGGCTGGACAGCAAAATGAAAAACATACAAAAATAATGAACGTTTTACAGAATAAATCTATTTCAGATATTGATGCTATTAAAAAATGTTATCAAATATTCAAGCAAGATGATGAAATTGAATTTCTTAAAAAAACATTTGAAGGTATTTGTGTATACACCAACAACAATGAACGTGAACTTTCATTATGTGAAGATTTAGCATTCTCATCAATGACTAAAGAAAATTTTACTGGAGCGCCATGGTGTTATTTGGAAGAACAGGAATCTTTATCAAGCTAAACGAAATATATTTTGTTGATTATATGCAGTTTGTTTCATCAATACAGAGTTGACAAAGACGATTTTATTATTTCTAATTCATTTGCGAGTTAACTTAACATTAAAAACGGATTATTATAATTCGCTACGTTTCTCTTTAAAAGAATTGATTGATTTGTATTATTAATATTAGAATTATCAACAACATTATTTACTATTGGCATTTGTACAGATTGTGATTTACTCGTTGACATAGATTCCAAAGCATTCACTCTTTTTTCCATTTTAGTAGAATTCTCAACAAGTTTTTCCATTCTGTTTTGATATGCAGTCATCATCAGATCAGAGTTTCTGGAATAATTTTTCATACTCAATTCATTTATTTTTTCAGAAAATGATAACATTCTGCTTTCTAAATCACTTAAAGCAAGAGAAAGTTCTGGATTTTGTTTTGCACCTTTATAGTCACCAACTATTATTTTTTGCGGTTTATAAGAAATATTTCCATACATCGCAGATGGTATTTCACCGGTTTCCATCTGATTAGCATTTCTATCAAATCGTGTTTCTGTTTGGTCATCTCTTTTAAATCTTATAGCTTGTGGTAATTTAAGAAGTTCAACTTTTACATTTTTCCAATTTTCATCTTCATTTGCTTTTTTAATAGCATCCCATAATGGTTTTTGTTCACTACCAATAAGTCCATCTGATGATTTATTACCTTCTTTTGTTCCGCCTGTTCCCATCTGATAACCCATAGAAAGTAATGTTGCTCTTCTAGTTACATTATCTATATCTTTATAAATATCACCTGCATTAAAACGTGTTGCATTTTTAACATCAGTGTTTAATTTTGTAACCCATTTTTCTAAAATAGAATTGGCCTTTTCTTTAGTAATTGTATCATCTTTTTTAACTTTAACACCATCAATCGTATTAAAACCATATCCAACAGCATATCTTTGTGTTCCGTCATCCCATTTTAAATATTCCCCATTTAATTTTTCTGGATATGCAGTAGGTTTAAAATCTTCCTCTTTTTCTATCAACTTAATTGTTTGTTCAATAACTTCTTTGTCTATATTTTCAACTGTGTATTTTTTATTCATGTAATCTGACATGAAAAATGCTGCGATTGGTGCAAGTGGTCCAAGATTTTTTGTTAACTTTTGTGTTTCAAATCTTGTTCTTCTTGTATCTACACCTCTAAAAAAGTCGATAAGACCTGTAAATCCAATGTCATCAAACACACTGAAAACACCCGCATTTATTCGGTCTTTTACGGTAGCATCTTCTTTTTTTACACCTGTGATATTTTCTGGATTGTAAATATTGATACCGGCATTCGCTACTGTTGCTGCTGTACCTGCGACTCCCAATCCTTTAAGTGCTATATTTCCTATGTTTTTAGCACCTGCTACAACTGGATTCGGTACCGCAGTAGGTTTTAACGTACCGAGATTTGAACCTTCTGATACTACTTCAATTGGTGGTGTGGTAGATGAAATATCTGATACTATTTTAGATGATGGTATGTTAGATGAAATATCTGATAGTGGTTGTACTCCTCCTACTGGAATCTTAGATAAACCTACTTTATTTAAAATTGAATTTGCCTGGTCAATAAATCCATTTAGTTTATTTGTTATTTTTAAAAATACATCATTCAATTGATCTAATATATCTTTTCCAGGAATATTGTCTAATTTTATTTTTGTTACAACATCCGAAAAGAAATTTGTCATTTTAGACCAATTATTCTCAAAAGCTTTATCTATTTTTGGCAAATCATATTTTTCTAAAACATTGTTTTTCAAGTCAGAAATAAAAGTAGATACTTTCTGTAAATTGGTTTTAAACGAATCATTGATATCTGTTAGTGAAATTCCCTTAATTTTCTCAAATGAATTTTTAAACCAAGTCCCCATACTATCTACAGAATCTGTAAATTTTTTAACAATTTCAAACTTTGGCATATTTAAATTTTTAACAATTTCAAAAAATCTTTTAATGTTGTTTGCTACACTCGCTAAATTATTTTCTGCCAACCATGCTCCAAGACCGGCAATAGCACCAATACCTAATGCGGTTATTAATTTTTTACCTAATGAAAAATAAGGTAATACCTCAGAAATAATTTTTGTAAAAAAACTTTTATTTTTTGGCAATTCAATATTTTTATCATCTAATAAAGCCTTTAAAATCGATTCCAATAATTCATTAGTCTTATCTTGTCTTTCAATATTTTCTCGTTTATCTTCTAATTGTTCTTGTGTCAATTCTTTTCTATTATTAAAAGCATTTGAAGTTGGATTGCCTCTAAATGCATTTATGGCATTGTTCATATTCATACCAAAACGAACAAATGAATTATTCTGAAATCTATTTAAAATTCTACCTCTAATATCACCGGCAGTATCTCTTAATATTCTTGATGCACTGAGATTCATTAAAGACTGTGAATTAAATGAACGTGCTCCGCCATATCCCGTATTTGAAGATACAGACTTAGAAATACTTTCCAATGATTTGGATTGTTCACTTTCTTCTTTTGTTTTTTCATCTGTACTAGAAACTAAATTATCAACACTTTTAACTAATTCAGATATATTTTTATTAATATCTGATAATTGTGGTAAATTTATATTTGCTTCTATTGCGGATTCATTTAAAATTGGAAGTCTAGCCATTTCTTCTCTGTTGTTCTTCTAAGTATTTTTTCTCTAGGTAGTTATTCAGCAACTCAACATAAACACCTCGCTCATAAGGTAACATACTATTTAATTCAGTCAATGTAAATTTATGATGATACATTAACTCAAAATTCATAGTGTAATGATTAATCAAAGAATCATTACTCATAGCTATAAAAAAAAATTTTGGAATCCTTGTATTTCTATTTTTTCTTTATTACCGCATTCAGTACAAACATAATTGATCGAATGTTTCAATACAGGCATATTTTCAAAAAACTCTTGTATCATATTAATTTGTTTCTGATTCATACTGTACACAAATTTTAAAAGTTCTTTTTCAGTAACATCTTCTGTATTATATGTATTTTCTGTATCGTATATTGTTTCTATACAATTTGCTATTAATTTAACAAGTTTATCAAAATCATCTAATTCATTTTCTACAAGAGCCTCTATTGTTGGGTATCTCATATACACACCAACATTATCATCAAGTTGAAATTTATTATTGATATTTTTAGGTTTATGAACTTTTATATCCTCAATATTAATTTTAACTTTTTCTTTGTGTTCGCAAATATCACCTTTTACATTTTTATTTTCCGGATGTTTTACCATCAATTCAATTTCTTCACCTGTTGATTTAGCACGTATATTCAAGAAAAAATACTCAATATCAAATGTTGGAATTTTCATCACATCAATTTCTGTTTGTACACAGTTATTAATGATTTGTCTCATAGCACGTAAAACATCTTCACTTTCGTTTGATTCTTGTGCCGTCAATAATATCTTTTCTTCTTCTACAGTAAACGGTCGATATATAATTTCTTTATCATTTGACGGCAATGTCAATTTATATGTAATCGTATTTAATTTTGGAAGCACCATAATTTCCTTTCATTTTATTGAGTAACACTATTTGGGTTATTCTTCATTTTTATTAGAAAAATAACGAATTTTCTCATAACTGAAGTTTACATTGAACTTCACCATATCTTTTGAATCATGGCGAAATGAAATTGCTCCAACCGCTTTTGGATAACAATTTATTAATTCTATACCAAATACGTAATTTCCTTCTTTAACGGAATCTAAAAACTCATTTAATTTTCCGCCCATCGATGCAGTATTATCTAGTTGTTTTATTTTTATTTTAGAAATATATTTTTCGTGAAATGAAAAAAATCCAGTTTCTTTGGAATGAATCTTGTTCATCCATTTAATAAAAAAATCATATAATTGATATTCTTTATCTACATGCATACTTACATCAATGTTGCCATCTCCATAATTTGTTCCTGTCGGAACTTCAAATCGAAATCCGTTCGCATATGTGTATGCTTCAGTATTTAAGCCTCTTGATGGGATCGTTATATTTTCTGAATAAAAGAATATATTATCTAATTTATTTTTATTGAAATTATCAGCAGTTACCAAATCTTTAACAGTATCATAATCAGATATTTCAAAATGAAATTTAGATAAGTAATTTACACCAGTTAATACCTTTATAAATTCTGTGACGTTTACTGTTTTTCCAGACCAAGGTATCATAAACCTCTTGCCTTTCTTGATGAATCTCTCCAAATAAAAGAACTGCTTCTTTTTTGGAAACTTTCTAGTGGTAGAAATATTGTACGAATCCACTCATCTGCTGGTATTTCCAACATCTGACCTCTGACGTTATTAATTAAATATCTTTTTAAACAAGGTTTAAATTCACGATATCTTGCGGCTGCATTCAGAGTATTATATTGCAAATCCAAATACGTAGAATACGTTGTTTTTCTTAACATATTATCAAGTAGTCTTGTCAATAAAACAGAACGCATTCTCAGTGGTAAATAATGCATATTTATACCAAGAAATCCATTTTCTTTCATATTTAAAATAAATGCAACTGGAAATGCATCATAATAAGGTAACGTTCTTTTGTATTTTGGATCATAATACCAACAGTATAATGAGCCTGGTTTAATCTGTGAACCTCTAAAAATTCTTTTATCTAAGTTTTCATTATAAAAAGAATTTGGTCTTTCACGAATTCCTACAATACGATTTGTTGGAAATAAAACTTGATTTATTTTTTCACGAAACCAATTTTTTGTATCCAATAAATTTTTTTTTACTTGACTATCACTTTGTAATATATCATCAGTTTGTTGGTCAATATTCCTCACATAAGTCCTAATAAATATGGTTTTTCATCATCATCTTTTAAGTTTTCAAATCTAAAATTTACCTTCAATACTCTACTCACTTCTTCACTATTTGTTTGACAATAAATAGTAGTTCCTCTGCCTGTTCTTAGTCCCACTAGTCTTTGAATTAAGTAAACACCCAATCCTTTTCCACGATATTCTCTAGCCACAGAAATACCATCTAATTCAAATATATACTCAGAAGATAAATCCTCAATACCCGCTTTTTTAAATATTTTTATTTTTTCATCTAAAACTGGTTTTTTAATAAGAGCAATACCAGCAGTTTTTTTATTCTTTTTGTCAACAGCTACAGCAATCGCCTGTGAATTCATAATGTCATTTTGTATTCTATCATCACTTATATTTGTATTATTATTTTTTATAATTTGTATCGCTTGTTTAATGTTTTCAACAGGAGCAGTTTCCTTTGCTTTTCCAACATAAACATTAAATTTTGAAGTAACGTTTACAGAAAGTTCTGCATTTTCTAAAATGTTTTCTAGTATTGAATCTATCATATAAAATTAAAATGTTCCACAATCAATGATACTATCACTAATTGTGCTGTTTGTTATAATTGAATTGTTTGAATTTACATTTTCTAAATTACCAGAAATTGCAATTAAATTATTTGCCTCAAAATCACCATACAATGTAGCAAGCATATTTGCTACAGAAAATCCTGTCATTGTAGTTACTGGAGGATCTGTAATGAAATCTTTAAAGAGATAGAATTTCTCATCAGTAGCATCTCTAAACATACCAGCATATAAATCACTTGCACCATCAAAATACTTAAACGCAAATCCCAAGTCTGTAATATCAGCAACGTTATTAGAACCAAGAACTACAATGTTGTCTTCAACCGTGAGTGTTTGTGCATCAAGAGTAACTGTATTACCATTTACAAACAAATCACCATCTACATACACATTCTCAGAAACTTCTAAACTATTATTAATAGTTACATAACCATTAAATGTAGTATTTGAATTTAGTGTTGCATCATTTAATACTAAATTATTTGCTACGGAATTATTAATAATGGTGGAATTTATTGTACTATTATTTGCTACAAGATTATTTGCGATTGAATCATTTATTGTAGCTGAATTTAATGTACTATTATTTGATACAAGATTGTTTGCAGTTGAATCATTAATAATTGCATTTGTAAACGTAGCAGTATTAATTACAGGACTAGTGAGAGTTTTATTTGTGAGCGTTTGAGTTGCAGTTGTTCCAACTAATTCTTGATCACCACCAGCTGGCAATGTAAGAATGTTTGTTACACCAGCAGAGTGAGGTTGTGCAATAATGGTTTGACCATGTGTATTGACCTCACAATTTAATATCAACTTACCACTTGTTCCTGTTACACCCAATACTAATAATTGTTCAACAAATTCAGCATCATTAATTGTTGGACTATTTAATGTACTATCATTTATTGTTGCATTGTTACTAATTAAATTAGTCGCTACACCATTGCTGAAAATACCACTATTAATAGTTGGACTAGTAAGAGTTTTATTTGTGAGTGTTTGTATTGCAGTTGTACCCACTAACTCTTGATTTCCACCAGCAGGCAGCGTTAAAATGTTTGTTACACTTGAGAAGTGTGGTTGTGGTACAATAGATTGATAATGACTATTAACCTCACAATTTAATGTCAGTTTTCCAGTAGCTGAAGCACCGTCACCAAAAATTATAAATTCTTCTATTGCTCTAGAATTTTGAAGTATGGTATTATTACTTGTTAGATTATCAGCACTTGAATTATTGATTTGAACATTGGTCAAAGTATTTGAAAAATAAAACTCTCCATTACCATATGCGGTCAATATTTCATCAGCACTTGCAGTTGAATCTACATCTGTCAGTTCTTTTAGTTCAGTTGCAGCATCAGCAAAGAAGAAACTACCTGTTCCATCTGCGGTCAAAACTTGGTTTGCAGTAGCAGTGTCATTGACATTCTCCAACATATCAAGATAAATGCCAGAATATGTATTTGCGGTAATATTATTGGCAACTATATTTTCTACATCAATAACCTCTACAACTATATTATTACTTGTTAAGTTGTATGCATATGAATTATATAAAGAAACATTATATAAACTTGAATCATTTATTATTGCGTTATTACTTGTTAAGTTATTCGCAAATGAATCTAAAATTTGTGCATTATTAAAAACAGAATTATTTGATGAACTGTTATTTAAAGATGCATTATTACCTGTTAAATTATTAACAAGTGAACCATTTAAAGTTGCATTATTTAATATTGCATAATTTAATGTAGAATTATTTGCAGTTAGATTATTTGCAAACGAATCCAGAATAACATAATTTACAATAGTTCCGGTATCAAGTGTTGAATTGTTTGCTATTAGATTATTTGAAACTATGTCATTTAATGTAGAATTATTTGCAGTTAGATTATTTGCAAATGAATCTAGAATAACATAATTTACAATAGTTCCGGTATCAAGTGTTGAATTATTTGCAATTAAATTATTTGAAATTGCATCATTTAGTGTAGAATTGTTTGCAATTAAATTATTTGAAATTGCTTCATTTAGTGTAGCATTATTACTTGTTAAGTTATTTGCAAATGAATCTAGAATAACATAATTTACAATAGTTCCGGTATCAAGTGTTGAATTGTTTGCTATTAGATTATTTGAAATTGCCTCATTTAATGTAGCATTATTACTTGTTAAGTTATCGGCAAAACTATTATTTAATTCTGAATTTGTAATAACTACACTATCTAATGTACCTGAATGAGCAATTAATGTATTTGCTTCAACATTTGCAAAAATAGTAGCTAACATCGTGGAGCTACTAAATCCTGTCATTGATACAATGGGTGGTTCTGTTGGATAATTTTCAAATACATAAAATTTATTGTCTGTAGCATCTCTGAAAATACCAGCATAAACAGTATTTCCATTTTCATTATATCTTCCAGCAAATCCCAAGTCAACAACATCTGCCGAATTATTTGCTCCCAGCACAATAATATTATCTTCAACGGTCAATGTTTCTGTTAATACTTGAACAGAATTACCAAACACGTATAAATCTTTTTCTACAACTAAATCACCTTTAATTTCAGCGTCATTATAGACTTTAAATACACCATTAACATCTACAGTTTCATTAAAAGTTGCTTTACCATCAACAGTGGTATTTGATGTTACAACAAGTTCAGTTCCATTTAGTGTAGTGTCTCCATTTATTTCAACTAATGTATTGTTTGATACTGTAAAAGTATCTCCAATGTACGATGTATTTCCTTCAAACACAACATCACCAGAAACATTCAATGTTCCATTGATAATAACAGGTCCATCAAATGTAGAAATTGTGGTGGGAGATGTGTTTAATAATTGAGAATATACATAAACATTTCCATATAATTCAGAATAAACACTTTCTGCAATATTTAAACTATTACCAGTAATGAATACATCACCGTTAAGAGTAGTTGTTGTATTGTTTGATACAGTAAGAACACTTCCTTCTACATGAACATCTGTCAGATTTGCTACTAATGTGCTATGTAAAGGTCCAGCTAGAGTTGTTGTAGTTGAAGATGATACATTCAATGTGTTCCCATTGATGAACACATCATTGTTCAAATATACTAAACCATTAATTACAGTTTCTGTTCCAGAAGAAACCGTGAGCGCATTTCCACTATATTCTGTATCATTGTAAATGTTCAATAAACCATGAATATTTGTAACTGTATTCGCAGATGTTGTAAGTTCTGGTCCAAAAAATAAAGCTGGAGACAATATATTTACGAGTCCGGCACTAGAAACATTTAAAACAGTGCCACTGCTAAAACTGAAATATTCACTGATCATATCATAAGATATGATTGAAGAATCAAAAGAGTTTCCACCTCCTACTGTGAGTACTTGAAAAAATTCTCTGAACTGTAATTTGTTAGTTGCTACAGACAAACTATCGGAAACTTGTAACGTTTCTCCAATCTCTACATTTAGTGTAAATTCTGCATTTGCATTAGCAAAAAGAACATTATCATTAGCAGATGTATCAAAATAGAAATCATTGGTTGTGTGAACAGAATTCGTACCATTTCCAAGAAGAATATAATCTTTCTCTATATCATGTCTTCCTGTACCGCCTCGGTTGATATCAAGCACACCAGACGTATCTAAATTTAGATTTACTAATACACTTTCACCAAGTTTAATTTCTTGTGAGCCAATTTTTATTGATTGATTTGCAAGTGCTTGATTTTGAACATACCCATCTCTAATTTCAGTATGTCCATTTGCATAAAACTCTACAGCACCGGTAGTTGTTACATTTTCAAAACTACCATTGTTTGCTACAAGTATTTGAGAAGTTTGTGGAGTAGTGAGGCTGAAATTGGAAAGAAATCCCGTTGTTCTTTCGTCTACATAATCTTTAATTGCTTTTGAAGATACAAGCTTAGTATCAGTTACATTTGATAAATTATTGTCTGTAATCAACTCATTGGTAGCCGCAGTGATCAATTCCTTTCCTTTGACTTTTAAGGAATCTATATCTAAACTATCAATGGTATTATTTGCACCAGCTACAATAACATTTTCGGGAAAAACGATACCAACGTTGACATTACCATCATCATCTAAAACATCTTTAAATAATTTAAGAAATGTTTGCCCACCAATAACAAGAGAATCTTGACCTAACTCATCACCAATAAAAAGCTTGTCTGACGCATAGGAGTATGCGAGTTCCGCTCTTTGTAAATCACCAGTATTGGGAGTTGGTTTTACCGTTGAGCTTTTGATTAAAATTCTAGAAACGGATTCTGCCATGATTTTCTTGGTATTGTTGTTTGAAAAAAGAATATAATAATAGGATTATAATTGTTCCTTTTTATTTATCTCATTCTAAAACAATTATATATGCAGAGGGAAAATACTTCTTTATTTACTACTTTCAATCATCTCTAATAATTCTTTAGTAGAACCTACAATCAAATTGTTCACTTGTGTGTTATTTTGTTTTGGCTCTTTCACTTCTTTGATTTTTTTCTTTTTACCATGTATATCAATCAATTGCGCAGAACCATCAATAATATTTTTCATCAATTGAGAATATGATTCATATAGTTTTCCATTCTCATTGAGTATAGCAGCCTGACCAAGTTCTTGAAGAACTTCATTAGACTTCATGATTGTTTCTCTTATCGTATCTTGAGCAAAATTAAAATCATCATCTACAGAATCATCTCCTTCATATACCACAACATCATTAAATTTAGAAACTTTCTGAAGTTTTCGTTCTTGACCTTCTTCTACTAAGTCATCAGGCACATAACATACTTCTTCTGGACTTAAAGTTTTCATTTGAACCTTTATTCTGGTAAGTAATCTTTTGGTGGAAGTTGAGATGTTAAATCCAATTCCATGAGTGTGAATGCACCGCCTCTTGACTTATCAGTACCGCCAGCACTTTCTTTCAAACCTCCTTCTACATTTTGATTTCCACTGATGTCAACATCAGCATTAAACTCTCCTGTTATTTTTCTACCTTCTTTCATTTTTTGTTTAGCTTCTTCTAATTGCTCATGCATTTCTGTGCTATATGGCAATCTAATTGCTTTTGGTTTAGTTTCTTCATTTAGTATAACCCAAAGATAAATATCTTCTTCTTCAATACCAACATGATAACTCAACAAAGAGAAATTTTTCTCATTGGATTTAGAAACTGGGTATCCAAATAATGAATCCAAATAAAAATAACTTCCCATTGTAAATGCAATTGTCAATGGAATTACATATAGAAGATGAATACTTCTTTTCAATTCAATCAGTAGATATAGAAATATAGAAACTAATAATACTGATAGTGCTGCTAGATAAAACATATTAAAATCCTCCAGGATTTGGAATACTATTTCCAAATGATGTTGGTTGGTCAACAAAAGGCGTTTTACCCGTTACCAAATCTTTAGGCAACTGATTAACACCATAGTATGTACCATCAGGTCTCATACTGAAACGAACAAATGTCTGCTCTTCACCTTTGAATGTAAATTGTTTTGTTCCCATGAATACTTGAGAATATGGATTCAATTTAATGACTTCCGCACTTACATTTATTCTTGAACCAATTTTTCCTAAATTTGTAAAATAGTAATGAGCATTGACAACATATTCACCTGGTTGAAA
>Ga0208917_1001329_pt1 | contig 12366 bp, 12 predicted proteins | sample DEB08_DNA_10_FD_185500 | JGI IMG/M metagenome (GOLD analysis project Ga0208917, IMG submission 185500) | Aqueous microbial communities from the Delaware River and Bay under freshwater to marine salinity gradient to study organic matter... | ecosystem: Environmental > Aquatic > Marine > Coastal ...
CTCCCCAATTTCGTCAATTTTATTTGACATATCTTCCTTGAACTTTTCCACATCGTTCTTAGATTTTGGGTGTTCTACACCTACGTATTTTGCACATACTGGACCGATACCGGTAACCTGAGACATCTCGTCAGTCAGGGTTTTTCCACAACAACGACATACTCCTCCATTTTCTTTAGTCAATTTACCTTTGAGTCGGAGTGCTCGGTCAGTCATTGCGGTTACTGCGGTGACGTCTACGAGGATGGGATGGAATTCCAAGTTGTACTCTTCTTTGATACCAAGAGCAATCTTACGACCAATCTTAATGGTGTCACCGACCAATTTGATGTCGATACGCTTTTGGGATTGTTCGTGACGACGAGCACCTTCAATAACACGAATTGCTGCGGAAGTTTGGTTTTCGGTGAGTGAACCATATTTCTTCAGACCTCTCTTGAGCGATTTCATGAAGTTGTTGGTTCCTTCGTAGTTCTGTACTTCTTTGATTACTTCTTCTTGAGTCATGGTGGTGATGTTTATGTGATGATTACAGTACAAATATAATAAAAAATCCTCTACTGCCAAAACAATAGAGGATTTTTTTTTTAGTGGAAGCGGGGAGACTCGAACTCCCGTCCTGAATACCCCAAACAGAGAGTACTACACGTTTAGGTCATTATTGATTCTCAACAATCCGAAATATGTGGTTGAATTTTAACATCCTCTACCACCAACAGATGTGTGACTCAATTTAGGGTTTAGTCACTTCTCCACCACAACAACGGACTTCTGTTCATAGGTATATGTCCTGACCGACCCGCGGTAAACGGAGCCTTAGGCTGCGTAAACCTCTTCAGTGCGGACCAAGCCCACAGCCTGAAGGTTTTCGATAACGTCGCCGTTTGTGTTTTGTAACCGTTTATTAAAGTGATAGGTAACCTCTCACTACGTGCACTCTGTGCCTGACTGTACCAGTCAAATCCAAAAACGCCCCCATATTTTCAAAGAACACCACAAATATAAATATTATTCTTTAATAAAACAACTCAATACCGAACATTTACAACAGAATAATAACGATTTGTTTCTTGGTCATACATAACTGATACGGAAATGTATTTATATCTACCATCGGTTAAAATTTTCCAGTGTGGGGGACTATTCTTGTACTGATTAAAGAATTGTGAAATACCTCCAACATCTGACTTATAATTATAAGCGCAACATTCACCAACACCACCAATACCGACACTATTACTTCTATTTCTTAAACTAGTACTACCTTCACCATGACTGATTTCACCCATCTGAACTTGTTTTTCATTCCACGGAACAGTTAATAATGATTGCATATCATAGTCATATTCTAATTCGTGAACACCATGATTGCGTCTCCAATCGTTTAAGGTCTCAACAAACCGTTTTTCCATTTCCCAACATAATGAATCAATATTTCCTGTAAAGACAGGTGTGGGTTCAAGCCACGAGACATCGTCGCAATCAATAACTTTCTCGTTTCCATATGTATCTATGGTGTAACATTTCCATGTAATTTGTGAAAATAACGTTAATGAAATTAACGTAAGAGGGATGATAAGTAGTTTTTTCATATTACAAATATAGTGAAGTTTTTTTACCTGACAAACTATTTATAAAAAAAAATATAATGAAACGAAATATTTTGAATGAAGTTAATCGTATGAGAGAAATCATGGGATTAAAGACCATTCTAGAACAAACAAACAACACCGAAAGATTATTTTTTAGTTTGTTAGATAATAAGAGTAAAATATATTGGCAGAATGCGGGAAAAGAATTTAGTTGTTCAACAAGATTTTATTTTAAATATAGATTTCCTGTTTCAGAATTAAAACCTGAAAAACTAACTAAATACGATGAAGGTCCAAATCGAAACAACGGTGTTGAAGGAGAATATTTTTACACTTCTTACGATTATATACCTAAAACACTTTTAAAAGATGATAGTCAATATCGTGAAAATTTAAGAAGAGTAGGTGAAAATACAACTGGTTTTGTTCTTAATGATAAAGAACATAAAAACCCTGAATATAATGAATCAGCACTTAATGCATGTAATAAAAATGATTATAAAGATGGTGAAAGAGTTGCAAGTGCTAAAGAAAAAAGACAATCAGGTGCTGAAGTACCACCTATGACTGAAGAAAATAAGGAAGGGTTTATTAAGTACTTTACCGATTGGTGTATTAAAAAATACCCTGAGAAAAGGGATAATAATTCACCTGATTGGGGAGAGTGTAGAAAAAATATTAAGTACATAAAATTAACTCCAGGCGCTTTAACAACAACTGAAGGTAAGGAAGAGGAGGCAATACCTGCAGTTAGATTACAAGCAAATATAAATAAAAACACACAAGGAGAACCATTCCCAAACAATTCAACACAAGTAGGTCCTGGTGTAGTTAATTGGGTAACTAATTTTAAAAGTGAGATTGAGACATTTTTGAAGACGTATCCGGGTGCTAAAGTTTCGGTTGCCGATAAAGTATCGGTTGATGGTTCTGTTAAAGATTACCCGTTTACTATATGGACATCTGCATCTAGATACAGAAATACTGGTCAAGCAGAACAAATGAGTTTTAAAGAACTATCTGAAGCAAGAGCTCAAAGTGTGTATAAGTATATCGTAAATCAATTGAGTTCTATCGTACCTGATATTGGTAATGTGGGTGTCACAATAAACTCAAATGGTAGAAATGGTGACGGTTCATCAGGTCCAAATCCACCATCACCAAATTTATTTTCAACAGGTGGTGGAGAATTTAATTCATATAAAAAGGATGGCAATAGAAAATTTAACGGTATGGACCCACATACCTCACCAAATGAATACGAACAATATAAATTTTGTATAATACAATTGGCAGTTGAGTTTAATTATGACACCAAAACAGAACCTAGTATAAAACCACCATCTACTTTAGGTGAGTGGGGTATTAAGATTGTTAGTGAGTCTGGTGGTGATGGTGGAGGAAAAAATAAAAGAGTATTGATTAAATTTAGAGAAGGTGGTGGTAATTTATTTAAAGATAGTGGAGGAATAACTTGTGCAGCATACAATTAATGAACATCATACAAATACTTAACGAGGGTAAAAAGGAACGATTAATAGACAAATTTCGTTCACAACTCGAACCGTTAGGTGACGAGGCAATACAATACGCCGAAAAAATAATAGATGAAGACCCTAGTGTAACTAAGAAATATTCAGAGTGGGGTATTAAAAAACTAATTGACACAAACAAAGACCCACATTATAGTTATCAGGGTAAATCACTTATTACTATTGCAAGTATCATAATATCTGAAATAATAAAATATCATCAGATTGTAGATACAATATCACCTGAGAAGGTTAGAACTATGTTTGATTTTAATAAGATTCACGACCATTTTTCAGATGAAAAAACAGAAGAAAAAATTAAGACAAGACCAAAAGATATTAATTCATTTACTAATTTAATAGATTTAAATTATTTTAATGACCAATACGGTGAGTATGTAGAAAATATACAAACAGAAAAAGATATTAAAAAAGACGCGGATAAAATATATGAAGACGATAGGTTTTTAATTGTAAGACCTTTATCACATAAAACATCGTGTTATTATGGTGCCAACACTCAGTGGTGTACTACCACCGCAGACAACGAAGACTATTTTAATAGATACACCTCAAGAGGTAAGTTATATTATATAATAGACAAAAAATCTCAAGATAGAACATACAGTAAGATGGCTCTTCTAGTTCCATTTGGTAATGGAGCACCTGAAGTATATAATCAACAAGATGGTGGTGAGAGATATACCTTCTTACTGGAAAGGTTTGCTCCGATTAAAGAAGAAATACAAAAGTTAACCGAACAAGGTGATGATTATGAAACCCTAAAGAAAGTTAGAAGTAACCCTAAGATTGCAATGTATGAGGCACTAACTTCACATTTCTTTGATAGGTTTGATGGTGAAAATGCGATTTTTAATTTCAGTAATGAACTTAAAAATTATTTGGACTTTATGGAAGATGAGGTTGGTGAAGATGCGATAGGTTATTATCTATGGGCGTATGAAAATCCTAATGGTGATTTCTTTTATGACTCCTCAAGATTTGATGAAGATATGAGAGAAGGTTATCCACTTCATGTATTAACATCCGAACATATAGATATATTACGTTCTATTGTTGAGATATTAGAACCTGAGTTGTTAGAGGCGTTTGATGGTAGTGAAATTAAACGTGATGGTGATTGGGACATTAAATTGTCAGAATTTATAAAAGACAGATTACCAAAACTATATGAAGATTTTGGTTATTTGTATTCCGAATCTGAGGACAAGTCTATGCATGAAGGTGTAATAAAACACATTGAAGATGAAATATGTAATCTTTATGATGAAATAGGATTAACGAGAGTTAACGAAGATGATTGCTTTGGTCAATATAAAATCAGTATTGATAAACTTATTAATATCTATGAAGATAATTTAGATTACAATAAAGAATTGTCTGCGGAACAGGTTTTGGAGAACGTAATTCAACAAAATGTTGACTTAGACACATATTTTATGGATGCCGTATACGATTATCAGGATTGGGATGTCTTTAGTGACTCGTTTAATAAGGATATGACTAATCTATTAGATAATACTTTATATGATTTAGAAAGTGATGAGGATGTCGTTACTGACGCTTCAGAATACAAAAGGATATTAAATTACATCAACAAAAAGTTTGGATTAAACCAACCTTATCCGATAAAAACCGCAGAAGACGAAACTCAAATCATTTTCACCGGAGTAAATCCAAAGAACTCAAAAATTAATTTTGATTTGGTAAAACCTGACGGTGAAAGAAAAAAGGGAAGTGCGAAGTTGACAACAATAATTAAACTGTTGAACAACTACACACTTTTTGACCCTTTTTAAATCTCCTCGTTTTCCAACAAACGTTCCCGAATAAGGAGATACAACTCACCCATATCTCGTAGGTTCAAAGAGATTACATCACCAGTCGTCTTGGACTCAATTTCAATCTCATCTTCTCCGATGTGAAAGTAGTGGTTGTCACCATCAACCCAATCAACGTCTTTGGTGTCGTAATCGTCATCATAGTACTCATCCAAATCGTCAGAGTAAGAACCAAAGAGACTTCCCTGAGTGTAGTTACTATAACTTGGAACTTCATACGTGTATTCGTACTTCTCAAGTCCGAGGGTCTTTGCGACATTGACCGCCATATTAAATGCGTCTTCCACATCCTTTACCACAACAAACTCATTTGCGGTGTGCATATTATAATAACCACAAGAGAAGTTGATACAAGAGAAATCGCCCTTTCGTTTGATTTGTGATACGTCAGTATAAGGGTGTGACTGAAGATACGGAGCAACACCCATATTGGACTCGAAAATGGGTTTGATAAGGTTGATAAACTCACCATCCTGTTCAAAGAGACGGACACCTGAACATACTTCAGTTACCAAGTGATTACCAGGTGCGTCAAACTGAACTGCGTAACCCACGTCTTTGAGGAATTCAAGGTCACATTTCTGTGAACCGTGACAACCCGTCTCTTCAGAAACGAAGAGACCTACTTTAACACACGAAAGAGTACGGAGGAGTTCGAGAGCAAGAAAAACCCCACATTTATCATCACCACCAATTCCCGTTGGATTTCCCTGTGGTGTGTAACCTTTCAACGACAAGTTAAGTTCCTCAGTAAACGTTCGACCGAAGGTTTGGGGTTTTTCCAGCATCTCTTCTTCAACCACAATCTGCTCGACCAACTCGTGGACCGTATCAGTATGTGCGATGAACATAGGATAGTAATTTCCATCGGAAAGTGAACCCTTTGTTGCATACACATTATTCATTTCGTCTGTATAATAACTAACCCCATCGATATTATCGAGTGTTTTACAGATATACTCAACCATACCATCCTCCTTGTAGGTTTTGGTAGGAACTGAGAGGACTTCTTTGAGACGGGTGAGTTGTTCGTTATTCATTGTGTGTTTATTGTTATACAAATATATAAAAAACTTTTCAATATACCAAATAAAAAAGGGGAAAATTATTTCCCCTTAATTACAACAACATCTTCAGTACCTTTCAGTCGTAGTTTGTAAGGTTTACCTTCCGTGATGGTTCCCCTTAGAACTTCTTCAGAAATAAGGTCTTCAATCTTTTCTTGGATTGCCCGTTTGATAGGACGTGCCCCATACTTTTCATCGAAACCTACTTCAGACAAGAACTTTTTAACTTTTGGTTCTACCTTAATGATATAACCCAACTTTTCCAATCTACGGTTAAGTTTTGAAAGTTCAATCTCTACAATTTGTTCCACTTCGTTTTCTCTGAGAGGGTTAAATACTACCACCTCATCGACACGATTAAGGAACTCAGGGGTAAAGTGATTTTTCAATTCTTTCTCAAGAAGTGACTTTTTCATTGCTTCATTATTTGATATACGAGTGGCGGTATCAAAACCAACACCAGTACCAAAGTCTTGAAGTTTCTTAACTCCCAAGTTTGATGTCATAATGATAAGACAGTTTCTAAAATTAATCTTTCTTCCGAATGAGTCAGTCAAGTGACCATCATCCATCATTTGTAGAAGGATTGAGAAGATGTCTTTGTTAGCTTTTTCAATCTCATCAAACAATACAACTGAGTATGGTTTGTTTTTAACTGCTTCGGTAAGTTGTCCACCTTGGTCATAACCTACGTAACCCGGAGGGGAACCGATAAGACGACTCATAGAAAACTTTTCTTGGTATTCAGACATATCAACTCGGATAAGTGCTTCCTCGTCTCCGAAGATTTCTTTTGCTAATTGTTTTGCCAAATGGGTCTTACCGATACCTGTGGAACCTAAGAAGATAAACGAACCGATTGGACGATTAGGGTCTTTGATACCTACACGATTTCTACGAATGGCCTTTGAAATGGTGCGAACAGCATCCTCTTGACCAATTACACTTTGATTTAGGTTGGTTTCCAAATCAAGTAGAGACTCTTTATCTTCCGTATTCAATTTTGACAGAGGAATTTTGGTCATAATAGAAACGACCTCATAAACCATATCTTCGGTAATCTCTTTTCTCTTCTCATCTTTTTCAGACTCAAACTTAAGTTTCTCATACTCAAGCTTATCAATAATCTTCTTTTCTTGGTCTCTAAGCTGTGCGGCCTCTTCGTATTTCTGACTTTTAACAACCTGAATTTTTTTCTCTTTTATTTCAGACGCTTTTTGACGAAGTTCCTCTATAATTGGAGGAAATGTCACATTAATCTGTGCACGTGCTCCGACCTCATCCATTACATCAATTGCCTTATCAGGAAACTCTCTGTCGGTTACGTATCTTCCCGCCAAACTAACACAAGCTTCAAGAGATTCTTGGGTGTAGATTACCTTATGATGGTCTTCATAACGTGATTTTAAGTTATTGAGGATTTCCATCGTTTCTTCAGGTGTTGCACCATCCACCATAACCTTTTGAAAACGACGCTCCAAAGCCCCATCTTTTTCAATATTCTCACGGTATTCATCTAACGTGGTTGCCCCGATACATTGTACCTCACCTCTTGCAAGTGCGGGTTTAAAGATATTGGAAGCATCCAACGAACCTGAACTATTACCTGCTCCGATGATGGTGTGAATTTCATCAATAAACACAATAATATCATGGTTATCTTGAAGTTCATCCAAAATTACTTTCATACGTTCCTCAAACTGACCTCTATATTTTGTTCCCGCAACAATTGAAGTCATATCCAAAGAGACGATACGCTTATCACACAAATTCTGAGGACAATCACCCTCAAAAATTTTCATAGCCAATCCTTCAACGATTGCAGTTTTACCACAACCAGGTTCACCGATAATAATCGGGTTATTTTTCTTTCTACGAGAAAGTATTTGAGCAATACGAGTAATTTCTCTTTCTCTACCCACCACAGGGTCAAGCTTACCTTCAGAGGCAAGTTTTACCAAGTCTCTTGAAAAATTATCGAGTACTGGCGTTCTTGAGTTACTGTTTTTCTCTTTCTTCTTTCCACCACCTTTTTCGTTTGGGTCTACTGATTCTATCATTTTTAAAAAGTTATTTATACAAATATAGTAAAGATTATACCATTAAACAACCTTTGTCATACTGTCACATATTCGTAATATTACATGACAGAATGTCAGTTATGTGTATTGTTTATTGGTTTGGCACGATATTGATAATATCGGTATAAAATTAATAAACTTAAACTTAAAAACCAAAAAAAATGTTACGTAGAAGATTTAATTTTAATGACTTGTTTTCAGATTTTGATTCACTATTCGGTGATTTTAACTCATTTAACTCTCCTTTAATGGTTAGAGGTAAAAAGAATGTAGAATCGGGTGATGATGAAAATGGTACTTGGACTAAAGAAACCTTTACATCGGATGACGGTTCATACCAAATAACCTCTATATATAGGTATAACGGAAATACCACCAAAAAGGATTCAACAGAAGTTGGTGAATTAAAACATAAATTAGAAACCGCTGTTGAAAATCAGGATTATGAGACGGCCGCTAAATTAAGAGACCAAATTAAATCAATCGAATCAAATAAGGAAAAGATTGATGATTTACAGTCTCAGTTGGATGAGGCAGTTTCAAATCAAGATTTTGAAAAAGCAATTAAATTACGAGACAAACTGAAAAAGATTAAGTCCTAAAAAATGACCCCTCAGTAAAATGAGGGGTTTTTTGTTTATTGAGGTATTTATAGTAAAATATTATTATTATGGATAAAAAATTATTGACAGAGATTCATAGAAATAAAGAACTTATGGGTCTTAATGAACAAGGAGTAATAGATGCTGCAAAATCAGGTATAGAGTCTGGATTAAATGGAACTGACGAAGAATTTAAGTTAATGGGTATGATACAACATTTTTTATCTAATGAAGATTTTATTGATGTTGTAAATAACGATTTTGATGTTAACGCTGAATGGATAACAAAATATCGTAGACCTATAGGTGAATTTGGTAAACAATTATTTGAGTATTTAAGTGACAATAGTAAAAAATACGACGAACAAAAGTTTAAATCCTTTAATAACTTATTTAGTCAAGAAGATACATATGTTGAAGGTACTAAACCTTCAGATGATGAGTTTATAAAAATGGGTAAAAGTATAAAAGATTTTCAATACGGTAATTAATGAGTGTTAAATCAGAAAAAATAATAGGAAAAAAAATTATTTGCGAGATTGACTCTTCAACAGTTAAAGTTGCGGAATACGATACATCCACACAAAAATTATTGGTTACATTTAAAGGTGACGTTCAGTACGAGTATGAAGAAGTCCCTCATTCAGTTTTCACAAAGTTTAGAATGGCAGAATCTCAGGGAAGTTTTTTTAATAAGGAGATAGGTAGAAAGTTTAAATACAATAAGATATTATTAGATGGAGAACAACAATAAAATAATTAGCAGTTTCTATACTAAAGATACCCTTAATCCTGAAATTTGGGACAACTACGACGATGTAGAAAATTCAAAAATGAAGGAAGATATAAGAGACGGTCTTTTAAATATTGCGAACGAATTTATTGATTCATTAGGGTTTGATATTTTTGTACAAGATGTTACTATGACAGGTTCTTTAGCTAATTTTAATTGGTCTGAATTTTCAGATATAGATTTGCATATTATTTATGACTTCTCAGAGTCGGGAAATGAAGAGGAATTATACAGAGAATTATTCAACTTAAAAAGAACAATATTTAATTCTCAACACGATATAACTGTTAAAGGGTATGAAGTTGAGACGTATGTTCAAGATATGAATGAACCACATATGTCCACAGGTGTTTATTCTGTTTTGTATGATGAATGGTTAACACAACCAAAATCTGAAAAAGTTAGTATTAATACAGATGAAATTGAAAGTAAGTCAAAACAGTGGATGGATATGATTGATACATTATTTGAAGATTTAAAAGATGATTCGTTAACTGATGGTCTTGAAAAGATAGACAAATTAAAAGAAAAAATAAAAAAATACCGTAGTTGTGGGTTAGAAAGAGGTGGTGAGTACTCTAATGAAAACTTAGTTTTTAAATTTTTAAGACGTAATGGATATATTCAAAAATTATTTGATAATAAAAATGAATTGATTGATAAATCATTATCAATACAAGAAAATTTATCACGTTAAATATAAAAAAATAGAAAATACGTATTTACTACATATTTATTTAAAAAATATTATCATGGCAATTACTGCATGTACAGACGCGACTGAGTATAAATTATATAGTGGTAATACTGCTACTATACATCCGGAGATAAATGATATAGTTTATGATGATTCTCTATCAGGTTACACTAGTGTACCATCAATACAGTGTCGTTCAGTTAGAATTGGCGGTTCTGGTATAAATTGTTAAACGAAATTAAAAAATAAAAATATGGCAGATTTAAGACCTTTAGGTAGTGAAAAATTACAAGGAATGGATAAGATTAATCGTATCCTTGAAATTGCTCGTTATAACGAGACATCACATAACGTAAATGAAAACAAGGTAGATTATACAATACAACTTGCCGATGGCAACTATTATTCAATTGTAAACGAAAAAAATGGATACATAGTTAAAAGAGGAATTAATGAATCAGAGTTTGATTATATTGAACCTATGAAAAATAGAAAATATCATAAGTCATATTCTCAAGCAATGAAAAAATTAAACTTATTGGCGGGTGAATTAAATCGTATACACGAACATACTGATAATATTTCATTGATTGGCGAACAAAAAAAGTTTGTTTTGAAAACTCCCGAAGCTAGTATGAGTGATATGGGTGGTGATACACCTCCTCCACCTCCCGCACCTGAACCATCACCTGAAGGTGGTGAAGATTTAGGTTTAGATATGGATTTAGATTTGGAAACACCTGAAGGTGGTGAAGAAGAATTAGATTTAGATACGGATTTGGGTGGAGAAGAACCTGCGGGTGAGATGGGTGACGACGAAGAAGTTACATTTAAGACAATCCAAAAACTAACAGGAAAACTAGGTCAAAAATTAAGAAGTTTAGATGAAAGAGATGGTTTAACATCTGAAAATATTAAGTATGTTTTAAACTCTGTTATTTCTGCGGTTGATTTAGAAAAATTAGACGAAGAAGATAAAGATGATGTTTTAGCCAACTTTGAAGAAGAAATTGACTATGATGATATGGAAGGTGATTTAGACTTAGGTGGTGAAGATGAAATGGACTTAGATTTAGATATGGATGTTGAAGAAGAGCCTGTTGCCGACGAAGAATTAGGTGAGGATTTTGATATGAAAGAAGTTGTCGATGAAATTTTCTCGGAGTCAAAAGTAGATGAAGTATTATCAAAATATTTTGTAATTTCTGAAGAAGAAAAAAAAGAAACAGAAAGTAAAAATGTTAAAAAATTTATCACTGAAAAAGTTCAAAAAGTAAAAGTTAAGAATGAAATTAAAGAAATGTCTGAAACTTTTGAACAAGAATTAACTTCTGAGTTTTTAATGAAAGAAAATAAAAATACTAAGTTTTTGGGTAAAACAAACAAAAATAACTTAGTTTTCGAAATTGACGGTAAACAACTTAAGGTATCCCCTAATGGTGAATTGTTATGAGATTAATCTACGTCAACGAGTTAGGTCCTAATTATAAGGGAGATAATATATACGAGTTTATATTCTCGGACGTAGAAGAAGTATGGGGTGATGAGTGGGATGCTGAACCAGCTTCAGGTCGACCATCACCCCCAAATATTGAATACATTAAGAAAGTTGGTGTTTTGAGAAACTCAGATATTGAGTTGGAACTAGTTCAAAACTCTGACTTTTTTTCTGTTTATGACGCAGTAGAAGATGTTATTGCGTTGGGTTGGGAAAAATCAGATTCTGAGCATGTTATTGACGACAACTATACTCGTCTTGTTTTCAGATATGGTGATTCTGTAAAATCCGTAGAAGATAAATTATATGAAAGAGATATTGTTCTTTCTTATGAAAAAAGTTTTGTGACGCATGAAGAATAAAGAACAAAAAATAGTAAGACTATTAGAAGAGGGATTTTCTTATGATACTATTAAGAAAATGAACGACTATCATCTTAACAAGATTTACAAAAACCTTGTTAGTGAGGCAGTAGTTAGAGTACCTGCAGATAAATTTGACAGTATAAAAGATGATTTGGACGATACTGACACTGTAGAAGTTACTGAGGATGACGTTGATAACATTCACCCATTTAAAGGACAACAAACACAAGACCCTAAACAAGTCGGCCCATCAACAAATGATGGAGATGATAACTAT
>Ga0208917_1001330_pt1 | contig 12352 bp, 16 predicted proteins | sample DEB08_DNA_10_FD_185500 | JGI IMG/M metagenome (GOLD analysis project Ga0208917, IMG submission 185500) | Aqueous microbial communities from the Delaware River and Bay under freshwater to marine salinity gradient to study organic matter... | ecosystem: Environmental > Aquatic > Marine > Coastal ...
TTAATGTTCTCTAGATCTAGAAGATTTGGACATTGTCTTCTCCAATTTTCCATTCTTAAAAATAAATGACTCAACACTATCCACCAAGTGTTTACCGTTTTGTGATTTTTGCATAATGACATCTACGGTCATACCCTCATAAGGTGAGATCAAAGTAATAGAATGTTGTCTAAAATTTTTGGACGATTGGTCTCTTCTGATTACATCACTAATCATATTGCTTGACTCCCACGACCAATCATCACCAACAGCAACAAACTTGCATATATGTTTTGTCTGTGATTTGTCTATTCTTGCTCCAGGACAAACTAGCATTGATCCCTCAACCCATGGGTTTAAGCCTAGGCCGTCAATTTTTGGAAACGCAACATTAAATGAATCATCAACAATTGCTTCGATATCACCTTTTTTAAAGTTTCGTTCTTTTATGATTTCAGAAATTGTATTTTGAATCTGAAATAGTGATTCCTCATCTAGGTTTTCAAGGTTTTCTCTGTCCATAATTACATATAAACAGTCAAGTAAGACAGTTTCCTACTCTTCTTCTAAAGCAAGTTTTTGACCAGCTGTTTGTTTTCCTCTTAAGTCTTGTATGTCAACACGGATTAATCCGATGACAAATATAGTTAATGTTCCAACCGGAAATAAGAGGATTAAGAACAACGGTGATGAAGTTAATGTGTCTAGCATATTTTCATCATAACAAAATTACATAGTATAATTAAACTAAGAGAGGAAATATGGTAAAACTCGGTTTATACGCAAGCATGGTGTCAGTAATAGCGTCTGTGCTCATTTATATATTTTTAGATGATTCTCAACTCGCGATTTATGTAGGTCTATGGGCTCCAACGTTAATTCTTTATAGCCAAGCTTACGAACAAGCAAATAAGTAAGTTAATTTAGGTATAAATTTAAACCTTACTAGTATTTGATTGTGAATAAAGTTGAAAAGAAATCATTTTTTGGATTCCTAGCTATTGCATTTGTTTTACATCTGTATCTAGTAATTTCTCTCATCGGTGGTTAAAAAAACTTTAATTCTTCTTACATTCTTAATTTCTTGTACAGGCAGTGAAGCTGTAATTGAGGAATCAAAATCTTTAAATTCAGAAGATGTACTGAATGTAATATTCGAAAGTTATAAAAACTTTTCAGATAACCCAGAAAAAGCAGTTGATGTAATTTGGGGCTTTGCGCATGAGAACAATAAGGAAATAACGGGGCCAAAAGAGAGGTTTGCACAAATGTTGGTCAGTGAACCTTACGACTCAATTATTGATCTTAAAGAATACTCATACGAAGTGACGTATGAAAATGAAACAAATGTGCATTATGAAGTTAAAGTACTTGCTAAAACTAATAATTATTTTGTCATTACGTGGGTTTTTGAAAAAACTGATTGCCCAGAATTAGAAGAGCAATGTTGGCAAACAATTGCTGTTACTGCACCAGAATATTTTCAATCGGGTATTTAGTCATTTAAATCTTCCAAAGGATTTTCAGGCTGACAAATTTCAAACGCATCTTGCACTGCCTCTGAACTAAAGTCAATATCTGCATCTCTAAAAGCAAAGAAACCGAACTCTCCTGGTTTTGGATCTGGAAAATCTATACCCTGGTCTCTCATGCATTGGGAAAACTCTAAGGATGCATCAATTAATGCAGCCTCGACCTCTGGATCAACATCAAACTCATCTGGAAAAGCATTACGGAGAATATCCTCACAGGCAACAAAAGCCTCTTCAAATTCTTCCTCATTATCAACCTGTACTTCGTCAAAGTTTGGATTGCCATCAACATCAAAAGATGGATCTGGAAAATCAATTCCCTCTTCTCTCATGCATTGGGAAAACTCTAAGACTCCTTCTTCAAAAGAAAGCTCTTCATCTTCAATGACAGTAACGTCAGTTGATTCAAGTGACACTACACCTTGTGGTTCTTCTCCACCAATAGTGCACGCAGCAAAAATAACTAAAAAAACAATATATCTCATTTTCGAACTGCTTCCGCTGGTTGAATTTTTGATGCTTTGATTGCTGGATATACTCCAGAAATTGCTCCAATAAGAAGGGCTAATAATACTGCTCCAAATATTTGCCAAACAGGTATAGAGAATACAATGTTGGTGTAATTAGTGTATCCAAGTGTGATTGCCACCCCTAACAATACACCAACTAAGCCTCCAATCCCTGAGAGGATGACACTCTCCAGTAAAAATTGATAGCGTATTTCTCTTCTTGTAGCACCAAGTGATCTTCTTACACCAATCTCCATTCTTCGTTCCAATACTGACATCACCATCACGTTAGCAATTGCTACACCACCAACAAGTAAAGCTACGGACCCAAGACCTAAGAGTAAATTTGTAAATGCAGTTTCAGCAGCTTGTTGTGCTTCAAGAGCATCTGAAGGTCTGCTTACTTCAACTTGATCTGGATTTTCAGGATTCATAGACGGTGCTAAGACGTCTACAACATCTTCAATAAAATTTGGATTCGCACGTAAGTAGATAGTTGTTGGTTCTTCATCAATATCAAATAAAGTTGACGCAACACCGTAGCCAATAAAAATAGATCTATCTAAATCTGGATGTATTTTAAGTTCATCAAGTATTCCAACTACTCCAAACCACTCATCATCTATAAGAATTTTGAAAGGTTGCGACAAATTATTTATACCTAATCTCTCTGCAGAAACAGAACCCAATACAGCAACGGGGATATCTGATAAGCCATCAGTAATAAATCTTCCTTCGGACAAATTTCCACCAATTACATCCAATAACTCTGCACTAGTAACAACAGTAGAGATTCCACCACCCTCAAACTCTGAAATAAAATCTGTTCTTCGTACCAATAGGTCTGCTTGCGTTGTTGAAGTAACTTCTTCAACGGGTCCAATTCTCTCTACCATTCCTATAACTCCATCTGGTAATTCTTCTTGGCTTCCAAAAAAACCCGCTTGTGGAGAGGCTTTAATTAAATTTGTACCGAGAGATTCAAGAGTCGCTAATAAATCTGCTCGACCAGATGATGAAATTCCAGTAACCGCAACAATTGCTGCAATACCTATACCGATTCCAATTGATGTCATGGCAGCTCTACCTTTACGAGCTTTTACACCATATAAAGCAACAAAAAATAAATCCCGTATTCGTAATTTATTTTTCACCACTCACTACCTTTCCATCAACAAGTTCTATAACCTTTTCAAACATCTGTGCATGATCTTGGTTGTGGGTAATCATGACGACAGTTTTGCCTTTACTATTAAGCTCTTTCAAAATATTTAATATATTAAGTCCAGACTCTTTATCTAAATTTCCAGTAGGTTCATCTGCTAACACAAAGGAAGGATCTTCTACTAAAGCACGAGCAATAGCTACTCTCTGTTGCTCTCCACCAGATAATTCTTTTGGAAGGTGAGTAAGTCTGTGTCCTAAACCAACAAGTTCTAACGAAACTTTTGCTTTTTCTAATCGAATATCTCTTTTTACTCCATGATATAAAAGACCCTCTGCGACGTTTTCCTGTGCCGTTAATCCTGGAAGTAAGAAAAAGCTTTGAAAAATAAATCCAATTTTCTCACCACGAAACTTTGATAGTTCATCATCGGTTAACTCTGATATGTCATCACCGTCAATAGTTATTGTGCCATCTGTGACGCTATCGAGTAAACCCATCATGTTTAAAAGTGTTGATTTACCACTTCCAGATTGGCCAACTATCGATACAAACTCGCCTTCATAGATGTCCAATGAAACACCTTCTAAGGCTTTTACTAGTGGTGGACCATCATAAACTTTCGAAATGTTGTTTATGGAGATTACTGGTTGTGTAGAAGTACTCATCTTGGTACTACGACAATCATGCCTTCGCTAATATTTCCAATTACTTCTACAAATCCATCTGTAAAGACACCTATTTCTACACCTACATAGGTTGTATCTACTCCAGAAATTCCTTCAAAAACTCCTACTTCTGATACACCGTTGTAAACCTCTAAAGCATACCCGCCTTCAGCAAGAGCAATTAAAGCATTAACAGGAACATATAATACATCTTGTGAAACCTCAGAGGTAACAAACACATCGACTGGTGCTTGGTCATAAACTTTAATACCTTCTGTAGATGAGATATCCAATTTCACCTCTATAAAATCACCATTTTGACCTTGTGTGACTACTGGGTCTACGTATGATATTGTTGCATTTATTCTTTCTTCAGAGGGCAGCTCAACTTCTACAAAGTCACCAACTGAGACAATATCTTGGTCTGAAGCATCTATCTGAAACACAACCTCAACACCGGTTGAAGATATGTTATACATTTGAGAGTTTGCTGCAACAACAGATCCCTCAGAAGTTATATATGAACCAACAATTATTGGAGTTTCAGAAGCTAATGCATTAGTTGGACTAAAAGTTTCTGACTTTGATGATAGTTGTAGTTCTTCTAACTCTTCTTCAGCTTGTTGTAACTCTGCTGCTTTATCAACACCTTTATTATAAGATTCCAATGCTTCATCATATGCTTTCTGTGCGTTCTCAATAGCGAGTGCTTCTGCAGCGTCTACACCATTGTTATAAGATTCCAATGCTTCATCATATGCTTTCTGTGCGTTCTCAATAGTGAGTGCTTCTGCAGCATCTACAACAGAGCCTTCTCCTTCCTCCATCTCTCTAATTCTTTTTTGCTCTTCAATTAAATCTTCGTAGTTTTTGATTTCATCATCTCTAGTGTCTTGAGACTTTGCTGCTGTTTTAGGGTTTGTTAAATCTTTTAACAGTTCGATCTGTTGATAATAACCATCAATAAGATCTGTAGCTGCCTGCCATGCTGCATTTTCTTTTGTAGAATTTTCAATTGCATCATCCAAAGTTTTTTTCTTACTATTTACTTCAGCAAGTGTTGTTACTGAGTCTTCTTGGAGATCATCAAGTGTTTTTTTCTTACTATTTACTTCAGCAAGTGTTGTTCCTCCAGAATCAATTGTGTCTTGAATGGTCTCAATCTGCTCTTCTTTATTTTTAATCGCTATTTGCTCTTCAGGTGTTATTTCAGATTTTGTCTCTATTCCATAATCCGTAAATAAATTGTTGAGCATATCGGAAGTTTCTTGGTCAAAGGTTTGATCTGGAACAAAATCATCTGCTGCATATCCCAAAAATACTAATGCGTTTTCTAATTGTTCTATATCCTTACCAGGATCAGAGTTCATATCTAATGATCGATAAAAAGGTGTTTCTCCTTCGAGAAGGATTGCAGGTTTGTTGTCTATGGCAAACAAGATTTCACCAAAACTAATAACTGCTCCTTCATCTGGAAGATATGTAACTACACCTGCAGTAGCTGTTTTTAAAACTTTTTTATCTGTTTGTTGTAAGGTTCCGTTGTACTCTTCTTTGTTTTCTAAGTCACCTTTCTTAATAGATACTGTTGTGAGCTCTAAAGATTTTGGTGTAGAAGAGAGGGTTTGTGTTTGAGTGCCAAAATAATAAGCAATACCACCAACAAGTCCAACAATTATTAAGAGTGCTATATTTTTTCTATTTATCATGATTAATAAATGAGTATAAATCTAAAAAAATTTAACCCCTAGGCCCTCCTCCTTGTCCGTCAGGTCTTTCTATTCCAAGTTCATCAAAACAGGAATCAACTGCTATTCGAACCTCTTGTGGGTCATAAATTCCTGAAAGTACTAAAGGTCGAACTAATTCTCTTAATCCTGTTTCTGCTGTTGGGTCTTGTATTTCGAAGCCTTTTTCTTCACGTAAACATTGAGCAATTTTTAATTGCTCATCTAGTTGGGCTGCTACCAACTCAGGGTCTTCAAACTCGTTTTCAGAAAAGAGAGGTAAATTGTTTTCTTCTGCACATAATCTAACAGTTTCAAAAATTTCTTGTCTGTCTTCTTGATTTTGTGGTGCAATTTGTTCTCTAAGTCCCTGACCAGCACTTGGATCTTGCACTTCAAAACCTTTCTCACGCAAACAAGCAGAAATAATTAATTGAGCATCTTCTGGTGAAATATCAGCTATTTCATTTTGCGTCTCTAGTTCGGTAGGAGCATTTTCAAGGCTCAGAACTCCTTGTTCAGAATTGCTCGTACAGCTAATAAAAATTATAGATATAAAAATTAAACTTGAGATTTTAAAAGAACCCCCAGAACTAATTTGAGGGTTCTTAAATTGGAGTAGTTTTAAAAAAGGGGTTTTAATAACTAATCTCCTTACTCGTCATCATGGTCATGGTCATGCATACCACGTCCTTTTTTATGACCTTTGCCTTTACGATTTTCATGTCCTGATTTCAATTCTTCTTCAGTAATAACACCGTCTTCCAATTCAGAAGCATATCTTTCAGTTAAACGATCTTTTAATTTAGTGTTTGTTAAAGCATCGATTTCTTCCTGAGTTACTTGATTGTCTTCAAAGATTGCTGCTTTTTCAGCATGCATAGCTTCATGCTCAGCCTTTTTTACTTCTTTATGGGCTATTAGTTCCTCTTCTGTAATAACGCCATCTTCTAATTCAGTTACGAATTCTTCTAAAAGTTTTTCTTTTAACTTTGTATAAGTAATGGAATCAATTTCTTCCTGAGTTACTTGATTGTCTTCAAAGATTGCTGCTTTTTGAGAATGATATTCGCTTTTCATTTCAAAACCTTCGTGATCATAATCATCATCATCAAATTTAGGATTGTCTCCAAAAACCATTGCTTCCATTTCATCAAGCTGGGTGTCGATAGTAATTTCAGCATTTTCTACTACTTCATTGACTGAAAGATTTGTAGCGTATGAAACTGAAAAAAGCCCAACGCCTAAAGCCAGTCCAAATACAGTTAACCCAATTGATATATTTTTCATTCTTCCTCTTTTCTAGATTCTAATTTGGATTGTTTTCTATTAGCCACAATTGATTGTGTAAGACGTATAGCTGTTAATACTAAAACTGTTATTACTAGTACAGCAATAATTAACATAACTCCTCTTCCGCCAAATCGATTATGTCCATCAACGAACATATCTCCGCGCCTCATGCCCTCTAATGCATATTGATTATTTAATAGATTTATTATTTCCATACACATAATGTACAAAACTAAGTCTGAGAGTTTGCTGAGAGAGCTAAGTTTTGTGTCTTGCATTATATTTTTTGATTGCCATCATTACTATGTGGGAAAAAACATACTGCTTGTAGAAGATGACGAAAAGATTTCAAAGTTAGTCAAAGAACTGCTTGAAGAAGATTCTTATCATGTTACTCAATCATTTGATGGCGATGATGGTTATTCCAAAATTATTGAAAATAATTATGATCTTATTCTCTTAGATATTATGTTGCCAAAACTTAATGGTTACAAAGTATGTAGACAAGTAAGAAGTGCGGGTATCACAACTCCAATTCTCATGTTGACAGCAAAATCAGGAGAGTATGATTTAGAAGAGGGTCTAGATACCGGAGCTAATGATTATTTAAAAAAACCCTTCTCCTCAATTGAATTAAAAGCAAGAATTAGAGCACTCTTACGTAACAATAAATTTGAAAACAATGAGGTTTCTTCAAACGACCTAACAGTAAATTTAGATGCTAGAAAAGTCACTATTGATGATAAAAATTTAGAAGTCTCTGATAAAGAGTTTGAACTTCTTTTTTACTTAATTAAAAACAAAAATATTGTTGTCTCTAAAACTGAAATATTAGAAGATGTCTGGGAAAACTATTTTCCACAAGAAGAAGAGCACAATCTTGTAGAAGTTTATATTGGTTATCTAAGAAAAAAACTAAAACCCCACAATTTAGATCAAAAAATTTCAACTGTTCGAGGTTATGGTTATAGGTGGGATGATGAATAAATTAAGTATTCGGACAAAGATTTTATTAATCACCCTATTTATTTTTTCTGCAGGACTTTTCATTGGACCGAATGCTCTCAGAGAATTAGTAGAGGTGCGATATGAAAATAGACTTGAAGAAGATGTTGATGAAATCCTTGAAATATTAGAAGAGAACTATAAGAATATTGACGACATAAATTTTTCACGGGCTGGAAACTATTTTGTTTTAATTTACGATAACAAAACCAAAAAATTGATTCCAGAACTAAGTGTGTTACCTGGAAGACATATGAGAATGCAGGGTTTTCAAAATATTGATATGATTCAAAAATCCAGAGAGTATAAATTTGAAAAAGAAGTAAGTGAAGATGGTCGTGTAACAATAGTTGTGGGATATTCTTCAAACTTTCCAAGAGAAATTGTCCAACCCCTTGAGAGAGATTTCTTATTTGTTTACATATTTCTCTCTCTACTTGTGATTTCTGGAGTTATGATATCAACAACAATAGCATTTAGACCAATACGTAAGACCTCTGAGCAAGTAAATAATCTAGATCCATTATTTAAACTTGAAAAACTTGATGAAATTGGTTCAAAAGATGAAATTGGAGTTCTTATAAAGACATTTAATGCTCTTTTAGAAAAAACTTTTATTGCTTCAAAAAGCCAGAAACAATTTATTGAAAACGCCTCTCATGAATTAAACACACCCTTAACTAGTTTAAAGCTTCAAATTGAACAATTGTTTAAAAAAGACAAGGTCAATACAAAAACTGTTAAAAGCATTCAAGATGATGTTAATGAAATTCAATCTACTATTGAAGCTTTGATGGCTTTAGAAACTGTAACAAAAAATGATATCGCTGATGAAAAAGTTAATGTAAATTCAATTGTGGAAGAGGTTATTAAAAACACAAGTATTCAACTTGTAAGTAATGAAACAATTACTGTTTTTTCAAATTCAAATATTTTAAAAGTTATGCTGAATAATTTGATTGGCAATGCTGAGAAGTTTAAAGAAAAACAAATAAAAATTACTTTAGACCAAATAGATACAAAACCATCTTTAATAATAGAAGACGACGGAGCTGGAATTAATCCTGAAAACTATGACTTAATCTTCAATCCATTCTGGCAAGAAGATGAATCAAGAACAAGAAATAAAGGTGGTAAAGGGCTTGGTTTAAGTATTGTAAAAAATATTACTCTTAGATATGGTTGGGGTATTTCAGTAGATAAATCTGAACTTGGTGGAGCTAGGTTTATTATTAGTTTCTAAATACTTATTTTTTCCAACCACATTCTTGTAATAACGGCATAATGCCATCTTTAGTTTCCTTGAGTCCGCTTAAGTCAACCTTGGGCTCTTGTTGGCTTGGATCAGGAACATTTAACCCTTTTTCTCTTAAGCATTTAGCTAATTCAAGATTTTCATCATATATTTTTGCAAGCTCATCTGGATTCAAAGAGGATGAGTCCGACCAGAGAGTGTATTTGCTTATACAATAATCAACGTCTTCGTTTAATTGCTTCTCTTCATCTTTGCTATTGCTTAACTGACTAATTGTTGTTTTTAAATCTTCAATATCAAACGGTGTTGCTATGTTATATCCCATTTCTTCGTTTAAGCATTGAGATAAAACAATTGGATAATCCTCTTCCGCTATAACCGAAGTGGTGGTTGTATCATTTGATAAAGAGGCTACTCCATCATCACTAGAGGTTGAACATAGGTTAAAGAGGAAAATAAAAATTATTAAATATATTTTTTTCAATTTTATTGGTTTCTCAAGCCAAATAAAGGTCTTAGTGGCTTGATATTTTTTATGGCGTGATAAATCGTTAAAGAAAGAAAACAAATCAAGAATAAGGCAATTGGAAATTTAACAATTGGATGAATATTTACACCAGCAAAAAAATACATTACTGCCATTTGTACTGGTAGGTGAACAATATAGACAGGATAAACAGCCGTTTTATAATATGTAAGTTGAGGAGAGTCTTGATTAAGATAAACGGCCCCCAACCCAAGCATTAAAAATATAAAATTGAATGACTCAAAAGCAATTAAGCGATTATCCAAGGAAAAACCATCTTCAAAGTTATTAAAAAATCTGTAAAAGTAGAGTGCGAACCCCACAAATAAGTGTGTTTTCCAATTTCGTTTATTTGATTCCCAAAAAACTTCACCTTGGGAAACTAAGAGGACTCCGAGGAAAAACCATATAAAACCCAGTAAAAAACCATGGCTTGTATTTGCATACTCTTGATAAGATCTTCCGTAGTTTACTACCTGGGAATAGGCAGTAGCGTTTAACAAGTGGCCCTCAAGAATAACTGGAATCGAGAAAAGAAAAACTCCACCTGGCATATTTAAAATTTTTGAAAATATAGTTTCCTTAGATGCTTTGTTCGAAATTAGATTTAAAAACGGAATCAAAAAAAGACAATAAATAAATATATTTTTTAGAAACCATAAGTGAACTCCATCGAATATCGTTATAACTCCTAACCACAAATATTCGTCTGACCAACCTTCGTAGTAAGTAAATGCAATTGCAAGCGATGCGGCTCCGAAAGTTACTGAACCAAAAATATATGGAACAACTAAAATTTTTGTTCTTTCTTTAAACATTTCTAATTTTGTTCTTCTTTGAAAAGCTAGTCTTAAAGCAATTCCAGAAATTAGAAACACGAGAGGTATTCTCCATGAGTTCATTACGCTTAATAAGTCCCAAATTCCATCATTAAATCTTTTGTTTTGCACAAATGCAATGTAAGGAGCAACAGAAGTAAACGAAATGCCAAGATGATAAAAAATAAGAAGAAACAATGCTATAGATCGCAATGCATCAATGTCATACCTTCTTTGATTCATATGAACAATGTTAGTGGGTACGTTTTGATTAATTAAACTGTAGCTTTACTTTAAGGTCTTCTGTAATTGGTGTGGGCTTCATTGTTATTTGGTCTGTATATACGTGAACAGCCTCACAAGAACTCACTAATTCATCAGAATCTTTTAAGAACATACCCATTGCCCATGTGATGCTAGTGTTTCCTATTTCCTTAATTTTTGTTCCTATTTCTATTTCGTGACCGTACCTAAGGGGTTTGTTGTATTGCACTTTTACTTGAACTGTGTGAAAGTCTTTCCTTGTTTCTTCAATATCTGTCCAGTAGTCATAATTTACATATTTAAAGTAACCAGTTATTGCCTCGTCAAAAAATGATACAAAATTAGCGTTGTGGACCACACCTTGTGGGTCAAGCTCATAATATCTTATATTCGCAGACCAAAAAGCTTTAAAATCATTCCTTGATAAGGTGATTTTTGACATCTAGACAAAGATTTGTGTTTTTGGTTCTATTCCACCAGTTAGAGGCATGGCATATTCAAAAAATTCATTTGTAACATTTGGCTTATTTTCTTCTAAAAAATCTTGTGGCATATCTTTTGTGTGCTTAGCAACCTTGCTTAGCTCTACAACATCAACATCGCAACTATATGTTTCCGACAATTGTCTTTTAAGAATTACAGAACCACTTTGAATTTCCTTTGACGCAATAACAGCGTGTTGACCAACTCTCTCTGCTTCTTCTGCGTCTACCTCGGAGACATCGGCTAGGAAAGACCTTTGTAAGTATCCAAAAGTATCAGCTCTCACCCTTGCTCCGTCAATGTGTTCTGAAACAATATTTGTTAATGTATCACCCAATGCACCTGAGCCTGATAACTGGATGTTTCCGTGACTGTCTTTTTTTCCAGCTAGGCCAGATCCTGTTTCACTTGCATATGTTTGTAAAAAGTATTCTCCTTCTTCGTTATGAATCCCTTCTGAGACAGCGACCACACATCTTCCAAGCGAATCATAAACTTCTTTAACTTCTTTTAAAAATTCATCAATTTTGAATACTTTTTCAGGAACATACACCAAATGTGGACCGTCCTCCTCAGTAGATTTTCCTAAGGTACTCGCAGCAGTAAGCCACCCAGCATGTCTTCCCATTAAAACATTTATCTTGATCCCTTTTAGGCTTCTATTGTCAGCATCATCGCCTTGAAACGCATGAGCAACAAAACGAGCAGCTGAACCATAACCCGGACAGTGGTCTGTTTCAAGTAGGTCGTTATCAATAGTTTTTGGAATATGAAATGCTTTCATATCATACCCAATAGATTTTGCTCCTTCAGAAACTAGGTTTGCTGTTTCAGCAGAATCATTGCCTCCTATATAAAAGAAGTTTCTAATATTTTGTTTTTCAAATATTGAAACAAGATGTTCAACGTCAGAATCTGTAGGTTTCTTTCTCACTGAACCGAGTGCTGCAGCAGGAGTTTTACCAATCCCATAAAGCTGGGATTCAGATAAATTTGATAAGTCAACAAAATCTTCACTGAGCATCCCCGCTAACCCGTGTCTTGCACCAAGAATTTCATCGAAATCTGACTTGGTAGCCTCTTTAATAAACCCAACTAATGATTTATTTATAACAGCTGTTGGACCGC
>Ga0208917_1001333_pt1 | contig 12347 bp, 11 predicted proteins | sample DEB08_DNA_10_FD_185500 | JGI IMG/M metagenome (GOLD analysis project Ga0208917, IMG submission 185500) | Aqueous microbial communities from the Delaware River and Bay under freshwater to marine salinity gradient to study organic matter... | ecosystem: Environmental > Aquatic > Marine > Coastal ...
TGATAGCGTGATACAGAGAGTCCTGCCCAACGTGCATGTGCATCCCGTCGTTGAGCGCAAGCATCACCGTCTCAGCATCAGCATCCCACGACATCTCACCCGCCGTGTTGGACTCAATAGCAGCGGCAATGTCAAAGACGAGCTGGTCTACCGTATTAACAGTGAAAGAGCCAGTAGAGGGCGTGGTAGCACCAACAGGAGCGTCGTCAAGGCTCGTGACAGCCACGGTAATGGTGTCAGACGGGTCGTCGTGCGTAACCGTGACGTTAGCACCACCCTGAATTACAACGTCGCCAAGGTGGTCCCTGATGGCTTCACGGACGCTCTCAGAGTCCATGAGGTTCTGGACCGTAATCTTCTTAGATACAGGTGTGCCTGAAGGATCAGATACGGTAAGAATAAGATCACCAGCGGCAACACTGGTTCCTGTCTCTACACTACTGTCGGTCCACTTACGGCCCATTAGTTTACCTCAAATTCCATTACGGTGCCGTCCTCGTAGAGCATGACCGTGTCATCCTCAAACCTCATCCAGAAGTACGATACGTTGGCACCAACTATTTCGATGTCACACGCATACTGATCCAACACTACGTCACTGGCGTACTGTGACAGGTCAAGATCAGCAGCATATTGGCTGTCCGTTGCCATTATGCCGGGGCTTTTTGCAGGAGCAGAAACACGATGTCGCCAGTAGCCTTATTCGGCACCAACTGTTCGCCGTTGCTGTCAACAACGTGCAATGCCCATCGCTCCGTCCTCTTGTTCAGCGTGATCCCTGTTGCCGTATCTATCTCAAAAGAAATGTCTGTGTTGGCGGCGGCTCCTGCCGGGGAGCCTACGGTTACGTCAATGCCGCCCGTCATGGATTCAAACGAGTCCTCATCATAGAGGTAGGCCGTAATATCATTGCCAGCCGTAGAGTCCTGCGTAAATGCACTATTCTTCGTCAGCGTAATACCTTGGTTGGTACGCTGGACAAGGGGGCCGATCACTGTTACTCGTTTCTGTGCCATGATGTCGTAATGTACTGCTACTGTGAAGTACAGCGCAATAAAATGTGAAAATTTAGTTTAGGCTGTGACCCGTGTTAGCCTGTGATTATAGCCGGTGTCTGGCCTATGCACTATAAGCACATCTCCATCTAACCACATCTCATATACCGCGCTTCCTTGGTTTACGTAGAGGCGCATAGAGTACATTCCGCTGCCAACGTCAATCATGCTTGATGAAAAGGGATACGATGCGGTTGAAAATCCTTGCTCAATGTAACTGTATACAGAAATAGTCCATACACCATGAACCGCATAGTTGTCATCTGTGTTGCCAATGCTCAGGCGAATGCTATCCCTGCGGCGTATATCCTCTGGTACATCTGTTTCGTTGCCGTTCGAATCATATGTGCCAAAGCCGCCTTGCCACAGACCGTTAATGCTTGCAGCGATCTGCTCATTGACTGGAACATTGACAACAATGTCTCGGCACCCCGAAAGCATCAATGCACAAATAAATATCAGTGCTAATTTACTACTACCGCTGTCCATGCTCCGAAGGCTCCTACTGCCGTTATCTGACCGTTGGTTACGGTGATTGTTCTCTGGCGATACTCAGTTTGAGTTCCGCCGTCTACCGTCTGAAATTCCGTGTCGTTAAATGTTGTTGTCTGACCAGACTCGGCTGTCAATATCTTATATCCGGTTCCGGTACCATTTTTTGTGTACAGATCACCAGAGACAGAGTATATGCTTGCTGTGGATGCTTGTCCTGCCGGAGCGGTTGTATTGACGAGCCTAATGTTTCCGGGATTAAACAGCGTTCCGCCACTTGCAACAATCGCAAGCGATGTCGCTGGCGAGATGGTCATTACACCAGATCCGCCCCCACTGTATATCTGCGCCCCATCAGACCAGCGAATCTTATTGACATTTCCTGACCCAGATTGAATAAGGATTCCGCTTGAGTCAATGCTAATGTCAGTAGAAACATTGAACGACCCGCTGATTGTTGCGCTGCTTGCTGTCAGCACCCCGGCATCTGTGACCTTGAATACAGAGCTTGCCCCGAGCGAAATACCGTCAGTGCCTACATATACGCCAGTATTTGCATCTGTCAGTGATGTTTTTCCGTTTGCAAAGTAATCGCTATTAATAGAAAATCCAGATGCAGATGTGCCAATATATCCAGACTCAGCAGTAATTGATCCGGTAATCTCAAGTGTTCCACCGCTCCATACAAGACTTCCGCTGGTTCCACCAAGGTAGAAGTTGCCGGTAGTGCCTTCCATGAAGGTTTTCCAGTTGCTACCATCATAGTAGCCGAGGTATGTATTCGTAAGGTTTAGCCCAGTACGCGGCGCTAAATCGTCTTTTAGGCTTGATGCCCCATCTGGCAGGTTGTCTACGTTGCTGTCCCAGTCCGCACCAAGCGTGGCATTATCCTCCGGCTTGCCTGTGCCAGAAATATCATTCCATATCTGCTGTGCATTAAGTATGGCTGCATCAGTTGGCTGCGATACAATGTTGACGCCCCATGTAGCACCTTGGGTTGCATTGTCATCTGGCTTGTTTGTACCAGTTACATACGACCAATCGGCATCGGAGCCAGCTCCAAGAATAATAGACCCCCGAGCATATATGCTTCCAAAGAAGGCATCGCCACTGCCCCCAATGAGCCATCCAGCAGTTCCGGGGTTGCCAGATGTGCCATCTCCATTGTAATTATCTGATCTAATCTCGTCAGCACGGACTTCAATGCCGTCCATGTCAATGCGGAGGCCCGTGACAGATCCGGGGACAACCTTGTCGCCAGAAGTGATATTCCCTGTTTGGTCGCCAGAGGCAGCCGTTAGCACAATGGGCGAACTGCCCGTAGTAGCATTTACAATCGCCTTGATAACAGTCCCGCCCTGCGTATAGAAAAGAATTGGGTCGCCCGCCTCAACGGTTACACTGAGGCCACTTACTGTGACAGATGTGTTTGTGCCATTAAAGGATGACCCAGTTACCGTCGCAATGACATCACCGGGATTGCCCAAGTAGGCTGTAATCGCATCAGCCGTCACTTGGAAGTCAGCACGGTTTACAGTACCAGTCGGCTTAATTGAATCACCAGACGTAACATCAATCGTAACCGCATCGCCTATTTCACCGCCCTTTTCGTAGAAAGAAATGCTTGATGAGCCACGAGGAGCGGCGGCAGCCAGAGTAACGACCTGAACCGTATCGTCACTTTGCTCTATATATACATCGGTGTCTGCGGCAACGCTGATGCCCCAGTTTGTGACATTTAACGTGGTATATGAGCCAGACTTCGTTTCATTGATTGTGCCAAGGCTCTCGCCAAGTACCGTAACGGCAAATCCCTGCTCACCAAGGCGGGCAAGGGTCAGCAGTTCCTGCTCAAGGAAGTACACGGCGGCTGGAGATGGCATCTCCTGTGCAAATGTAACACCAGTACCGGGGCTGTCCTTATCCTCAATAGACAGTGTTGTAGCAAGAGCATCCTGATCGGCAGAGATCCGAGCCTGTACAAACGACAGGTCTGGCCCCATGATTGAGATTAGATCACCTGTCTTAAATATTGGCTCTACAATAGACTCAACAGATATAGATGTGACAGTTCCTGCCGAAATAGGAGAATCTGTTCTTGTAATTGCAGCTGATCCATCAGCAAATAATGCATTTCCTATATTTTGAAAGAACCGTGCAGATGATTCTCCCACGCCACCGCGTGAAGATACAAATGCCGCACTGCCCTTAATGACTGCTAAGTCACTTATAAATCCAGATTCTGTTACTTTGTACCAAGTTCCAGACGTATTAGACCTATTCCATTGAGTCGTAATGCTCTTCGGCGCATATTCGCTGCCACCCCTTGAAATTACGTGCCAGCATCCAAGGGTTTCAGAAAGACCAAAGTACGTAGCAGAGTGCGTCTCTCTTGGCGCTCTAAGTGAACGAAGAACAGCTGTGCCCAGTAGCGCCTCATGTGAAAGGTTACTCTCGGCCTCGTCCCCAATAGGATCTTCTGACCAGTTTGCCGTCTGAAGCAATCCATCAGAATCCAATGACATACCAAAGCGACATGGATTGTATGGGGCATCGCCAATTCTTACTGGAACCTCCCTTACACTTACGACCTCTGTTGTTTGTGATTCATCGAATACAATGGTTCCCGTTGACTCTGCATTTGGATTAAGCGGGTTCAGTATAGGCCTAACGTCAACATTGTCCCACCTAAGCTCGTCAAAAGATGCAACATTGTTTTCGGTTAAAATAGATACCTGTCTCGTGTCAATGGCAGGCCCAATCGTTACAGTTACCTCGCCAGATATTGGAGTTTTGTCCCAAATTGTAAACTCAATGTTATTCCAGTCATTTTCTGCAACGCTTCTTGTTAACCAATAAACATCAGTGGTCCACTCATAGAATCCAGTACTTTGCCTTAGATAGTACGTAGACGATCCATTCGAAAGCTTTATTTGATAATATGCTGCCCTGAGCTGTGAGTAAGAGTTTGTTGGTATAGATGCAGTGTCACCCTTTAGGGTGGGCAGGAACTGAGCAGAAAAGTTTAGATACTCGTCCTGATCAATACTTGTCTCTGATACTGAGTAAGCATACCCACTGTTCTTGCCATAAATGTATGAAACATCAGAGCCAATATTTACAGCAGTAAAAAATACCTTTTTATCGCCCGGTTTTAATGCTGTACTTAGCTGAAGCTCTACATAAGTGCCAGAGCTGTTTTTCGCCCAAAGACTTTCGGTGCTGGCAATATAATTGCCATCATATGCCGAAATATTTATTTGGTTAATCGTGCCGCTTACAGGACCCGGATCTACTGTTGCAATAATTTTTGTATTGCTATCTGACGCTGCTGTGTCAGATTCTGCCTGCGATCTTACAAACTCATCAATGCTTCCAGCCCCTGTTCCAACTGGTGTTGTTGGCGTTGGTGACAAGCCAATAATAGGTATTGCATCTGCTATAAACTGCCCATCGCCGTTCCCGTTGTTTTCATACCTTGCGCCCGCATACCCACTTAGCTGCCAGCCAATAGGCTCATATGAATATGCACCAGATGATGTTATATCAAATCCGGGATTGGGCATAAACTTGTATTCGCCATGCGCAAACCCAACATTTACAGCATCATGTGCCTTTAGGGACGATATGGTTCCGCGTGTTCGCTCAATAAGCTCTGTAGATGGGCTTATAACATAGTCATCGGTATCTGAGTAGTTTGTTGGCGATCCAACACCAGATCCTGTCATGTCATACTTCCACCTGCGAATGGTATTGCCAGTAGCAAGTCCCATTCCCCCAGCCCGCTTGTTAACCTGAATAATGTGCCAGTCGCCCTCCCACTGAAACATTGTACATCCCCAAGTAATGAGAATGTCTTCAAGAACCATCCTGCATAATACAGGGCGTTTGGACTCACCACTCAATAGCTGGAATGCTACAGACGGGGGCTTAAACCCAACTCCCATGCCCTCGGTATACCTTTCGCGATCAAGGTATACGTTGTCCCATGGGTTATCAGTAGCCTCAAGCTGGACTCCGCCATTTGCCGTTAGTGCCGCACCAAATAGCCGTGGATAGCTAAAACAGGTTACATAGAAGTTGTTATCAAGGCCGATTTTGTTTAGTATCTCTGCAACAGTGCTTGTGTATGTGTATCTGCCAACGTATGGTGCCTCAAGGTCGCCATATACTGTAGACAGAGTAGACACAAACTTCTTGCGAGACAGCATATCAATGCCATCAAACGCAGATACAGTTACTACATTATTGCCATCCTCATCTTTGGATAGCTGCCCACGCTTTATGTAGCCCTGCCATTTGACCTGATTTACGTTACTGCCAGCCCCTTCTTTCCTAACCAGAGTAATCCGAAGGATATATTTATCCTCCTGATTAGAGGATAAAAGCGCACTTAAGTCCGAGTACAGGTTGCCACTGCTATCATCATATACAGAAAGCTGCGACTCACTTACAATAAACGGGCTGTATTCATCTTTGTCAGACCAGTCCCAGCTTGTTGAAATAAAATCACGCCCAGCAGCTGTAAGCGTCGACACAAATGAGCCACCCTCTTCAAGGATTTCCCACTTATATCTGTCACCATTTTCTGCTACAAAGTAATCCCCCGGATTCTTGTAGATAGCTACAAGTGCCATTATCCTGTTATGTTTAGTGGGTTCCTGATTCCAATTTCCTGCTGTGCGGTAATCTCTGTACCAACAACAGCTACAAGGTCGCGCCCGCTTGCAACAAATCTTCCGCTAAAAACTGGATACCCAGATACCGACGGAGACACCCCCTGAAGAGAAGCTGCAGTTCTTGGCGCACCTGAAACAAAGCTGGCTGATCCAGTAGTAGGCGCAGAAACAGATGATGATGGCATCTTTGCTTGTGATGATACCATAGATGCAGCCTTGCCCTTAAGTGCAGCTCCAAGTGCAATGAGCGCAATACCAACTGGCAACGCACCCTTGAAATCACCTTGTGCAAACCTGTCAAGCACTGTTCCTACAATGGCAAACTTGATCATTGCTTTTCCGAGGTTTATAGCAAGTGTTCCTATGCTTTTAAGGATAGAAGCGGCTCCATTTGCAAACATGTTCCCAGAGCTTCCAAACGCAGAGGCCAAGTCAATAATTGCATTCTCAAACCCTGACTCAAGAATTGATAGTAACTGCAAATGAAGGTTAGAAAGATCAACACCATTTAACCTATCAATACTCTCTTTTAGAAGGGCAATGTTTGTTCTTTGGGTAGCAAGCTGGGCATTAGTTTTTTCTATAATTACACTGCTGTTGCCTTGGGCATTTACATATTCATTGTATTTGCCCTGTAGCCTTTCTAATTCCTCAGAAAGCGAAACAACCTCCTCCTGAGCATCAAGGACTCCTTGCTCTTGCAGGATTTGCGGATCATTTTTAAGGACTTGTATTCTTGCAACTAAATCGGCTATTGCAGCTGCCTGTTGTTTGTATAAATCTGTTTTATACTCTTCATACAAGACAGTCTTTCCAGACTCTGTGTTATAAAACCCTATGAGTTCAAGAATTTTCTCTCTAATTTCTTGCTCTCTTTCTGCAGCATCAACAGCACGAAGTTTTATTTCAAGATCATTTTCATTTAGAACCGCCTCCTCTCTTTTTATATCAAAATACCTCTGGCGTTCATCAGCTGAAAGCTTTTCGAGCTCACGAATCTTTACAACTATATCTCGCTCATTATCTATTACCTTTAGGATCTGCTTTCTAATTGACAGCCTCTGCTCCTCGCTTATACTTTTTGCAAGCTCTGATCGATAGTTCTTCTGGTCCTGCGTTACTTTTTTTACCTGCCCAGAAAGCGCTCTATACCAAAATCCAGACTCCTGTGTTTTTTTGGTTAGTTCTACCGTCTCATAAGCAAGCCTGCGCTGCTCAAGCCCAGCCTCTGTGAAGATCGTGGTCAACACAGTCCACATCTCCTCAATGGCCTTTGCTGACTCTGCCTGCTCCTCGAGGTCCTTTGTTAGCTTTCTGAGTGCATTTGACTTGCCCATCTGACCAAAAAAACCAGATAAGCCAACACCTGCAGAATCAAAGAATTTGCCAAGATCTATTCCATCATCCTGAAGCTGACGTGTAAGGCCGCGCATATCACGTCCGACCTCTGCCGCCATTGCAGCAAAATCCTGCCGCCTGAAATCAACGAGAACCTTAGTGAACCTCTGCAATGCCTCAGAGGATTCAAAGCCCATTCTTACAAATGGATTAAATACCTCGCTTGCATTTTTTACTTCTTCATTTGCTGCCCTGACGGCTTTTGATAATCCGCCAAATTTGCTTGCTACAATTTCAATTGTGGCAGTAACAATTGAAAATACAAGGATAATTCCAGTTGGCCCAGTAAACGCCTCCTTCAGCAATGCCTTCATGCTGACATTGGCCTCCTGTGACTTTTCTGACAGGGTCACAAGGCTCTGCACAAAAACCTGAGCGTTGTTTGTTATTGCCCTAATACCTTGGGCAAACCCCATACTAAACTGAGCCGAGTCCTGAAACGTCTGCGCCAACGACAGCACAGTATAGTTGGCGGACTTTGCAGTATTGTGGAACCGATTGACAGCTTGTCGACCAGTCTTTAGGCCAGAAGCATTGTTGGTGGCAGCAATGTCCGCTCGCGTCAGGCTATTGGCAAAATCATCAAACTCCCTTGCCGCATCACTTGCCTCTCCTGCAGTTTCTCGCAGATTAGCGGAAACCATTGGGAGCACTTTTCTGACAGCCTCATCACCACTAAGGGCAGACTTGACTCCCTGCTCATACATCTTATATGTTTGCGAAAGCGTATTAACGCCTCCGCTAAGGTCCCTGACCGCCTTCATGTGTGCCTTCACATCAGACGTTCCGGTGACCCTCGTGAGGATGTCAATTAAGAGCTGATTTGGTCCGGCCATTACTTTTCTTTGATCTTGTAGCCGATGCCCTCAACCTTTCGGCGATTGTTTTGCCAAGCGGTAGCTATTTCCGTATAGGTACACCCCGCCCATATAGCCTTTGACCTTACAGGGTCATCTGAGGCTAACTCAAGACATATAACAGTCCATGCGCCTTCTGTTCGCATGAACTTTGTTGCCCAGCTGGCTTCTACAATCCTGCTTTTTGCTGTATTAAAGCCTCGGATTGCTGCGACTCTTTGTTCAGCTTCTCTACGATCCTCAGCACTAACGTAAAAAAATCCTGCACCGCCTTGGTGGCCATGCCGGTAATTGCTTTATCGTCTGAGAAGTCAGGGAGTCCGCCAAGGACTTTGCGGCAGACCTTGAGGTCGGTCATGCCCTCTTCTTCAAGCATCTTGAAGACTTCGCCCTGAAGTTCTGCAGTAGGGGGGAGGAGGCGGCCCCATTTTCCCGGAGCCACCTCATACTCATTCCCCACTGCTACTTCGTATTCCCCGTTAATGACTGTGTTGATGTCAATCTTAGCCATGATCCCTCTTTGTTTGTGTTATTACCAAGCAATCATTGCGGACTCACTGTAATCCGTAGCAACAATCTCGACATTCATTCCGCCAAAGTAGTTGCCCGGATCGAAGCCCTGTGTTGTTGTGCCCCATCCATCAGCCGTTGCAGCGGCATCTTCTTCGGTGAACAAAAGCAAATCTGCCCAAGATGCTGCTGTTCCTACGAGCTTGAGCGAAATGGTGCGCGGACCACTGGAGGACTCTGGGCCGAAGTAGAAGTACGCATACATATTCTGCAGGCACATATAGTTGTCACTTGGAAGCTTAACAGCAACATCTACATTGGCTCCAAATCCAATACCTTCAAGGGCAGCGCGAATATCAGTGGTTGCGCCACGAATACCGGCAAGCTCAAACTCAGCCGTTACACGAACACTGCCCCCAAAGTATGGCCGACCACACCCATCAGTCCCATCAAATGGAAACTCGAATGTAAACGCCGGTTCAGACATGGCAATGCCAAGGTCCGTAAAGTTGCTTGCGACCGAGTTCCATTTTGTTGCGTCCGTAGCATCGTATGCGTTGATGTAGACCTGACAGGCATCTGGCACGACGCTTACAATTGGCATAACACGAACAATCGCATTGCTCGTCATTATCGAATCATCGCCATCAACGTAGTTCTCTGTAATTGTGTTAAGAGAACGGTTCACCATCAGGCTATTAACAGCAGATACCTTGTCATAGTCATACGCATCAAACGTGATGGTGCGGGTAACGAATCCACGATCTACTGGCATCCCAGCAGCGGAGTCATAGCTTTGACCCTCAGTCGCAACTGAAAAGTTTTCAATAAATTGGCCATTGATAGTCTGTCCTCCGACTACAATCGAAGTCAGCTCCTGTGGCCCCGGGGCCCATGTTCCAGACATAGTTTATTCCTCTTCTTGGTTGGGGATCTCCTCAACCTCGATGGCTGGAGATTCTGTTTTGAAGTACTTCTCGTACAAGTCTTGGGAAATGACCATTTCTCCTTGATTGAAATAGCCCTTGCGCCTTCCGTCGATCTTGTATTCTGATCCCTCTACAATGTAGTCTATCCTGCCAAGTCGGTTTCTAACACCTACTCTTCTTGGTGCGATAAATGTTTTCATTAGGCCCTCATGGGTCTGATATTCCACGTAACAGTACAGGCCATTATGTTGGGATCTGTCGCAGTAATTATGCGGCGGCCCACAAAGCCGTGGGCGGCAATACAGTCCTTAACGTCCTGATGCTTATAGTCTTGCTCGAATAGGTCAAAGGTCAGTGCGTCGGCCATTTCTACCAGCCTCGCTGCTGCCTCTTTATAGTCTCCCCTTCGGCCCCTTGTGATAACGGTTACATCAATTGTCTCATTGATATACACGGGAATGCCAGCAGCCGATATGGCCTGTGAGTCTCCTGAGGACATGGCTACAAAAGCGACTGCGGACAAGTTTGTCCCTGAGCCCTGACTGAAGTGATTGGCAATGGCTTGGTTTGCATTGCCATGAAACTGCACAACAACGTCAACGGCATCACCAAGTGTTTTTTCTACCTGACCCTGTATAGCGTCAAGTACCTCTTGAGTGCTTCTATAGCCCATTAGCGTATATTAAGTGTTGCACTAAGTGTCTCGCCACGCACGGGGCCTGATGTGGAGGAGGCAAAAAGCTGATTAGCGTGTGAGTATATCTCCTGCGCCTCTTGATCCGTTATCCCAAAAAATGGTCGTGACGGAATGCGCGATGTCCCAAACTGATGCCAAGGTGCCTTTTCGTCTGTTATCTGTATAGACTGCACATATGACTTCTCCTCCACAAACCGGCCGCCCTCGCCCTGAATCCTTGATCCAGTGCCTGTAGGGACAAAGTTAAACTTCTGGTTTTGAGGCGATGGCTCAATGCTGTTGAGCATGTCCCCATTAAAAAGCAGATCAACTCTTGCCGTCTGCAGCCCTGCTGCTCTTCTCTCTCTGGGCCACTTACTCCTTGGCAGGTAGCTGTAGTTGCCCATGGGACCGCGACTTCTAATGATCTCTATGACCCTATCAAGCAGAACTGTAGAAATGCTAAGGGCATTTGAAATCCTTGCTCCTACAGCATCGCCGATGTTGTCAGCCATGTCAGCCATCAGCCCACCCAGTTGCGCGGACCCTCAAAGGAGGCTAAGTCCTCGTCGGTAGTGCCGTCCAGTTGATCGAAGAAGTCAGGGTCACGCATCAAGACCCGCATCAGAGCGGTGAACGTCTCATTGAAGCGGAACTCCATCATCTCAGCACGAGCGAGGAACAGGCTGTTGCCGCCCATCGCCTCTGTCTCATAGAATGCCTGCACATACTTGTACCCAATCATCCGTTGGATCAGGTTGTCAATGTATGTCTTGTTGATGTCTATCGCCGCGTCCATGATCTCCTGCGGGCCGTCAGCACGTTCTGCGAAGAGAGCATCATTAGCAACGATACGCATCTCAATGTACTGCTTGGCTTCATTCAGGCGGTTTATCTCATTGATGTCGGTGTCAAAAATGCCAAAGTTCCCGTCAATCATGTCAACGGGAGCAATGCCTTTCAGCGTAGCATCAGCAAGAGTAAGGTCGGCCCAAGAACCCATGTCGGTACAGTTTTAAGGATCAGGTGCGGGAGGCCCGAAGGCCCCCCGCTCCGTCACCATTGGATTAGGACTGGTCTACGTCGATGACGATACCAGCAGTGTCCTTGTCGTTAGCAACAACCTTGTCCCAGTTGGAACCAGTTGCAAGTGCTGCTGCGGCAGGGTTGGTACCACCGTTGGCGGTATCCCACTGATAGCCTTTCAGCTCAAGGTTGAAGGCGTACTCACCTTGGAAGGCATAGAGGATGTTCTCCTTCAGGATGGTTTCATCCGTAGCCATGTACGGTGCTTCCGATACCGTCAGGACGGCAGCGTTAGGCACGAGGCCAAGAATGTGGTACTCACCGGGCGTTCCAGCCGTAGCGAATGCAGGAGCATCCGAGACGAAAGCCGGGAGGCCGAGCGTACCAGCCTGTCCTTCGTACACTGCGAAGTCGCCAACATTGCCGGAGGCAACGGAGAGCTGTGCTTCAACCAGTTTGTGGAAGGCAGCACCGTTCATACCCCAGCCACGAATGCGACCAAAGGCATCTCCGAAGAGTGCGCGACCACGGATCAGAGCCGTGTGGTCAATCGTAGCGTTCGCACCCGTAGCAGCGTAGTCGTAGACAACACCGCTGTTGTTACGAAGAGCAGCGACGAGAGCAGAAACAGCGTCGTTGACCATGCCTTTCATGGCTTCTTCTGCCATGTTAGGAGCCAAGATCATCGTCAGGTCCTCAGGGGTACCACCGATTTTCTTAAACGC
>Ga0208917_1001341_pt1 | contig 12302 bp, 23 predicted proteins | sample DEB08_DNA_10_FD_185500 | JGI IMG/M metagenome (GOLD analysis project Ga0208917, IMG submission 185500) | Aqueous microbial communities from the Delaware River and Bay under freshwater to marine salinity gradient to study organic matter... | ecosystem: Environmental > Aquatic > Marine > Coastal ...
TAGTTGTCGTGCATACTCACCTCGTCTACCTCCTGCCCATACTTCTCGCCTGGGTGGTAGGTGCGCTCGATGGCTTCTACGCTTGCGGTCTTCTGCGGGTTACGTCCGAACCCGCCTCGGTATACCACCCGTGTACCCACACGGATGAGTCGTTCGTTTGTGAATTTTGTTTTCATTATTATCTCCAATTATTTTCGTCTTTCCAAATCCATACCTCGTCTATGGTGTGCCCTTTCGTGCGCTCCATGTACGCTATGTGGTTGTTCATATGCTGTTCGTCGTTGAACGTGCGGGTATATCCCCACCCGCTTGGCTTTCCACGCATCCAATCTCCCTTGTATGCGCTATGGAACTGTAGTGTTGCTTTAATCATTGCAGTCGTGTTAGAAAGTGTTGGTCAATCGGCTGTTCGTCTGTGCAGTCTGCCCATATCTCGTACTCTTGCAAGAGTTCTTCGGCTGTTTTGTCGAAGTTGTAGCTCTCATCCCGCATATCCGCCCACCGCACCGCAGCACGTAGGGTTTCGATGCCATGGTCAAACCTTGGTTTGGGTAGCAGGTCAAATCGTGTGCCCCTGAAGGCATCCTCCAGAAGTCGGGCGTTGCCACCGTCAGCCTTCATGTACGCCATGATCAACGCGCACTCGAATCCACCCGCTGTTTTCATGCGCTCATACAGAGCGTCTATTTGCCGTTGTGTTTTCATTATTTGTAGTTTACAAAGATTTCACGTTGTTCTTCGAGGTCGTAGATAGCCCGCTCCCCGCGCTTCGCAGCGAGTTCGAGCGCATCCTTCATGTCATCGAGGATGTTGCACAAATCGAAGACAATCTGGCCGTCTTCAACCCACGTGCCTATGACCACCGCAGACTCGCGCTCCAAAGCCAACTCAGCTTGATAGAAGAAGCGGTTATACGTGTGCTTGAAAGCCGATTCGTTGTCCATTTTGCAGGATTTTTCGGGTACGATTCCGCCCACTACATACCCATACTTAGGTACATAGTACTCGCGGTTGTCCATGATTCCGATTGAAGAGCCGCCAGTCAGCATCGTGCTGCCGTATGCGAAGCACATAGCTTCGTCGAAAGAAAAGTTTTTCATAGAAAAGAAGTTTAGAGATTGACACTGACACCCCGAAGGGTGTTTCGCCTATGCAAGGCTCATCAGAGTGCCTGATTACTCGACGACTTCGAGCCATCGAGAGTACGGGTATCCACTCGAACCTAACTGGTACACGCAGAAAGCACCACTTCGGGACTCGTACACTGAGCGTCCCTGAAACTCACCTTCGGTTTCTTCGCCTACCCATACCGCATACTCTTCGCCAGTGCGGGAGGACACAGCCTTGATATACTTGCTACCTGATTCGGTAACAAAGATGGAGAATGACTCTCCATCTACGCTCAGGGAGTCGCTCGTCTGTGTACCAGTGGACACATCGAACCCACCTCCACCACCACCGATGGTTTTAGCTTGGAAAGTTTGACCGAAAGACATGGTTGCTACTGCAGTAGCGAGGGTGAAAAACAAAGTTTTCATAGTTAAAAGATTTTGAATGAAACTGACACTACTAACGTAGTGTTTCGCCTACACAAGGCTCATCAGAGTTCCTGAGTTCCGATTAAGTCCTCCAATCGCATCTGCTCATCGCAGCGCAGGTCATCCCACTCTGACGTGCATGTCAGCGCAGAACCAAGGAGTTTAACATCGTTGAAAAGGGCGGAAGCCATGTGCGCTTTCTTGCGCTCTGTGTTTGTGCTGTGTAGCATGAGTTAGAATTTTAGAGTTTTGTCGAAATCGACGATGCAAAGATAAGGCAAAGAATCCTTAAAACCAAATTTATTTTTTTACCCTTTAGGGTAGTTAGTCGATGACATCGTACATCTCCCATGTAGGAGCGTCATCATGCCAGCACACCACCGTGTGCGACTCACACGCAGGCTCGAACACATAGTCCGCGCTCTCTACTTCTTTGAAGTAGCAGTAATCATCCCCCTCTTTGAGGATGATATCGACAGCCCAGTTCGCGGCGCTCTCTGCGTCTGCGAAGTTGCGCTTGCAGCGGAACTCTCCGCCGTGTTCACCGAAGGGGAAAACAAAAGCAAAAATTGGTTGACTCATAAAATCGTAGATTTTAAAGGTTAGAAAAAACAGAATAAATGATTGATTTACAATCAATCACGAGCGAAGTGGTGGTTGACGAACTCCGACTCCCACCAATCCCACTCGACCGCCCAGTATCCACGCGCAGCTCGATCGAGCGCACGCTGACCCTCGCTCGCGAGCTGGAAGTAGATGAGGTCGTCATCGGACTCGACCATAAAGTCCTCCACCCACTTGGTGGCTGCGTCTACGCTCTCGAATGAGCGCACAACTCCCCCTTTGGGGAGGTCAAAAAAGAATGATTTCATAAATCTTTGATTTATAGGGTTTAACTAAAACTTCGTTTTAAACTGCTGGAGCAAAAGATGGCTCCAACATCGGATTTCCAGAGGAAATCAGCGCCTCTGCCTCCAGTCGCTCTCGCTCCAGCACTGCCGAGCGGTGCCGAGCCATAGCTTCTTCTGGAGACTCTCCTGGAAGGAGAGTCAGCTTCATCTTTGCTTTCTTTCGAACCTTTGGTTCGACTACTTGAACCTCTTTACGAGGTTCAAAAGGCTGAGCTTCACCTTCGGTGATGGCATGAACAACTTTGGTCTTCACTGCTTTGCCAACTTTGTTGGCAGTAGCAGTCTTAGCTTGAGTTAACTCAAGCCCAGCAGCTGACGTCCTTTTAGGACGTCGAACAGTCTTCTTCGAAGACTTTTTAGCCTTCTTCGAAGGCTTTAAAGCAGCTTTCTCCTCTTGGAGGAGACGGTGAAGCTCCTTATTCAGAACGGAACGTTCTGACCTCTTGAGCTTCTTACCAGAGGTAAGAATAGCCTCAATCTCAGCCTTTCGGCTGGACTTTGAAGCCGACTTCGAAGCCTTTGGCTTCGTCGTAGAAGCCTTCGGCTTCTTGGAAGACTTCGAAGCCTTTGGCTTCGTCTCAGACTCCGAAGGAGTCTCGATGGCTTCGATGAAAGCTGCCATCGAAGCTAAAGCTTCGAGACAAGACTGCTTCTTAGAAGCAGAAGGGTTGAACACAAAGCTGTTAACAGCTTTCTTAGTTGCTTTCAGCAACTCGGAGTGGTTGATGTTGTTGTTCATCAGTTGTTAGATATTAAGAGTAGAATAAGAATTCACAGAATTCATTCTTATTCTACTCTATATCTAGTTTCTCCAACTCCTGCGATCTCCGTAGGAGATTCCTGCGGTTGGTAGCCAACTGAGCGGCATCAGAGATGCTCAGCGCGGTTGGAAGTGAGCCTTCAGGATTGATGGTCAGGGCTTAAACCAAAGGTTTAAAGGGGGGATTGTCAAAGGGTCGTTGTGAACTACTTAAGTAGTTTAGCCTCAACCAGTTTCTAACTAACCTCGATTAACCCTCTGACTATCAGTTATTTAACTGATGTCAGCTCTCAACTTCGTAGAAGTTGGAAATCTATGTGCAGCTTTGAAAAAGCTGAAAGTTTTGCTAAAACCCAGCGTGCATTATGCCCACGGGGTTTGGGGAATCGGTTTCGGATTCGGCGACAGAACGTTAATACGTTAGAAGAATCCCCACGATCTATATGACTACCCCCTTTTTGGCGAGAGAAGTAACCAACAGACTTATCCACAAAGCACCTAACATACCTGCTTTAGTAGTCTGTTGCTCAATGGCTTAGGTTTGGTTACATAAACCAGTTTTTATGACTTGATTATTAAAAAAATATGCTGTAACTTCGCCAAGCTGTTTAGCGATAAAGCTAAGAAGCTGTTTTTTGTTGTATGGGAAAGCAATAAAACACAGAAGCTACTAAGCGTCAATCAAACTAATAATGCTGTGAAGGCGCAAAGACTGTTTTATTATATTTGCATCATGAAAGCTAAAAAATACAACGGAGATCCTGTACCAGCCGAGTCAACCGCTACTAGAAATCCTGTAGATCCTAGGCTTTTCGAGGCTTTGATGGAGAGAAATCAATTCGAAAGAATGGCCAAAAGAAAGGACGAAGAAGAAATGCTTGGTTACCCTGCTTCTTACAGCGGAAGAGTAGAGAGCACAGAAGACCCAATTACAGCCTTGCTTGGATTAGGGCCTCAGTTTTTGAAGTCTGTTGGAAAGAAGGGTATTCAGGCTTTAATGGGGGCTGTTAAATCTGGACAACCAGTCAAGCAAGCAGCTGATGATGTGTATAGAATGGCTAGGAAGAATTACCCAGACGAACCATTAGACAGTGAATCACTGTACAAGATTTTTGATGAAGCTGGAGTGGCTAGCGATGTCCTGGATGAATGGCTGGTTAATGCTACTTACGAACCAGGAGGTGCAGGATCTATTTACGAACCAGGAGGTGCAGCATACAGGGTTATTAAGATGTCCAGAGACATCAACTGATGATTATCAAGAAAAAGAACAAAAAGAAGCGATGAAAGCTAAAAAAAGAGTCCGTAAAGGCACATTTGACGTCGAAGTAGACGGTCAAAAACTAGCGGTAAAAGGCAAAGAAGTGATCAAGGATCGCAAAGGCAAATCTAAGATGACTTTTAAGGCTAAGGGTACCGACTCTAGTAACCCTATTAAGCGTATTAACGATAAGACGGTAACCAAAAACGGTTACACGAAGGTCAACAAGAAGAAGACCGTCTACAAGAACATGTAATTATGCCAGGTATACGCAAACAAGCCAGACAGATCGCTAGAAAAGCTGTCGAGAGACAGAAAGCTGTGGCTAAAAACCTCAAGAGACACGATGACCCCAGAGCAAAGGCTGCTGGTAAGCGTGCTATGAGCGAGGTAAGGGAAAAAAAGAAAGAAGTAAAGGGTAATTACATTGCTACTCGAAAGGCTATCAAGCAATTGTATAAAAATACGCCTAAGAAAAAGTAAGTATATTTGCGCTATGCCAAAACCAAAGAAAAGAACCAGTCGTCCGCAGCCGAGCAGAATGTCGTCTGTTCAAAGTCGAGAGCCATTGCTGATTAGGCAAGATTATGGTTATCGTGACAATCGCCCTGGAGCTGTTAGCTCTATAGCTGAGTTTGATATGGATAGACGTCGGAATCCGAACCCAAATCCAATCATTCGAGAAGCGAATAGACGGTATTCCGCTATGGACAAGGGATTAAAGTACGAGCAAGGAGGAGAAGTAAAAGGCAGATTCCCAAGTAACAGGCTCGGTGAGCGCATGTACGGCCAAGAGACTTCTGAAATCAGAAGCGACGACAAAGGAACCTTTGTCTGGTATGCAGGAGATGCCGATGGTTTGCCGTCAAATTCTTCGGATCAAGAATGGAAAGACAAAGGTGCTGTGAAGGTTTACGGTGATTTCAGTAAATACAGCAACTCTAGATCCAGGTTTCTTCACGATGAACATGATTACATTATTCGTCCTACTGGAGACGGTTCATACGAGCTCGACGAAGAACAAACTCAGGCACAGGCTGGGATGGAGAAAGCGGAATATATGGCTGAAGAAGCTAGGGGTGGTATGGGTGCATCACCCACTGAAGATCTCTTGGAGAGGTTGAACCAATACAAGCGTAACGCCTACGGCAATAAGTACGAGCAAGGAGGGGAAGTAAAAGAAGGTACTAAGAAGGTAGCTGGTCAGTACGCTGTAGGTCCTATTAAGACTACCCCAGAGGGTAATCAGTACGTAAGTATGGACTTGGGTGACGGAAGGGTAGTTCCTGTATTTGGCGACTGGCATACATATGGTAACCCTACGAGAGACAACTTGATCGAGGACTTGGATTACAGAATCTATCCTCTTGGAGATGGCACTTGGGCTCTTGACGCAGCAGAAGCTGAAGCAGATATGCTAAGAGCTGAAGCAATGGATGTCGCTAGAGATACTCAAGCTGGGCCTGGAGCTTCCAGAATGCAAGACTTACTTGAAAAATTATCTGATCGCCCAGGTATGGGTATAGATCCTAAAGGTCGAATGAGACCAGTAAAAAAACAACGATGAAAGTAGTAAAGAAAAATACGGGCAACCCGCTAACAGAGGAGGAAAAAAGAGCCATTAGGTACAGAATCAAAGCGCTTAAAGGAGAGATCGGAGTAATCAACAGAAATACAACAATGTCTGATACGGAAAAGGCCTCAGAGATCAAAAACATACAGAGAAGAATTTCTGACCTTGAAGCAAAGCTTTAATTGGGTAGCAAGAACTACTTCAACCCTAGACTGAAACGTATTAACCCTTCGTGGGTTGCAAATAAAAATGAAATTAAGCAAAAACCTGTCTCTAAAAGAGGCAACGAAATCAAACACGGCCACACGCCTGGGAATAAAAAATGAACCTGAGCAGTGGGAGATTAATAATTTGCGTGCCGTAGCGGAAAATATATTCCAGCCTGTGCGTGATCACTTCGGTGTACCAATCGGTGTGAGTTCAGGGTATCGATGCAAAGAGTTAAATAAGGCGATAGGGGGGAGTAAGTACTCTCAGCATATGATTGGAGAGGCGCTCGACATAGACGCCGATATCTACGGGAAGGTGACGAACGCAGAGATATTCAACTACATCAAGAATAACCTGGAGTGGGACCAGATGATCTGGGAGTTCGGGGATGACGAAGAGCCTAACTGGGTGCATGTATCTTATAAAGAGACGGGGCAAAATAGAAAACAGCTTAGGAGAGCATACAGGGATAGCAAGGGAGTTTATTACAAGAACATATAATGGCAAAGCAAGTAAATAACTATGCTCCACAAGAGCGTAACGTAAATCGTCCTGGAGTCCACGCGAAGACAAAAACGTCTAGTAGCAAGCGTAGCAAGAACTACAAAAAGGCTTATAAAGGGCAAGGCAGATAATTACTTATATTTGCGCTATGCTAGGACTAGGTGTAAACGGAACTAAATCGAGCGCAATAGGTGTCGTTGCGGGTGAATTTGTTGACACCGTAGCTCCGTATATTACAATTACGGCAAGCGAGGTGACTGATGGGGACACCTCGTCGGATTTAACTCTTTCTTTGACTTTTAAGTCATCGGAAATCACGACGAATTTTGTCGCATCAGACATTACCGTAACAAACGGCACAATATCTGGATTTACTGGTTCGGGCAAGACGTATACAGCGACATTCACCCCGACAGCTTCAGGTGCTTGCACCATTAATGTTGCAGCAGGGACTTTTACCGATGCCGCAGGTAATAATAATACTGCAGCCGACGAGTTCAATTGGACATATGATGCTGTTGCTCCTACAATGTCGATTACGGCAACCGAAGTTTCCAATGGAGATTCTTCTGATGATGAATCAATTTCCTTGACATTTACATCTTCGGAGAATACCACAAACTTTGCTTCTGCAGATATTACCGTGGTTAATGGTACAATTTCAGGGTTTACTGGTTCGGGTAAGGTTTACACCGCTACATTCACCCCAACCGCTGATGGAAATTGTGTAATAAAAGTTAACGCTGGGGTGTTTACAGATTCTGCATTAAACAGCAATACGGCTTCTGGCGATTTCAACTGGACTAAAACTTCTCCAGCCCCAGGAGTAACTTACACCACTGTATACGAATCAAATTCCTTTAGCACTACTGAAAACTGGCAAGCTTCAGCTTCATACGCAACTATCACTGCTGGTCAATCTTACACTATAGGTTCCACTACTTACACCAACTTATTAAAGTTAAAGCAAAACGACAATACAGAGAACCTTCTTTATTTTTATGACTCTGATTTTTGGAGCAACGCTTCAAGTGATCCTTATCAACTAGACGATGTAATACCAAACGGTGACGTTAAGATCACGTTGGAGTATATATACCCTTCAACTAACGACCAAACTAACACTATGGATTTTATTCGAAGTGGTAACACCGCATTGGTTTATACTTTTTCTGATGACCCTACTGATTTTGACACCCTTCATAACGAGGTGTTTGAAGTAGGTAAGTCAAATAACGGTGTATTCCTTGGTTTTTATTTTGAGAACGAGCTTGAGGATTTTGCTGCTCCAGGAGATAGTGTGTACATCAAGTCGATTAAGATAGAGGTTAAAGACTAAAGTGAGTTATAAAAACGTTGCACTGCCATCCTACCTTTCTGAGACAAAGCGTACCTAACCCTGTAATTGTATTTAGTCTCGTCTCTGAACAAATGGTCTTCTAGGGTTTGCGAAGGAGTAAGCTTATCAAAGTGCTTGTATAAATACCCTAAAGCTAAAAGTGGGTAGATCATCCTGTCAGCTAAGTTTTTTCTATTCATTCCATATTCTTCTGCTACCCAAGAGATAGTAAAAAACTCTAGGTCGTAGACGAATAACAACAGGTACAAATACGATTTAGTTAGATCAGGATTAGCATCTAAAAAATCGTTTGTTGCGCTACGCAAATTTTTAAGGTGGTTATGCTTTACGTATTTTTCTGGAAGCATAGAAAACTCCCTGAATAACCTAGTTTTTTTTACAGTAGATTTCGGCATTTCAAATGTGTCGTATATTTGAAGTAAACAAATTTACATCATGAGCCCTAAAGACACCCTCTTCTTTGCCGAAATGTACTCTCTCGTCAAGAAGATGGAGGAGACGATCCATGAATTTGACATGAAAGAACGCACTATAGCGTCTATTGTAGTCGGAGTTCTTGACCACGACGCAATCGAGCGCGGTGATGACGAAGCTGAGATGAAAACTATGTATAGCTTTAACCTAGAAAGTCGTCACGAACTCGAAGCAGTGAAAGAGATTATGGACAGTGCCTACACTGACGACGACGATATAGACCTGAGCGACCTCCTTGGAGATATGGGCATATCCTTAAACTAATGGAAGGACTTATTAGGAAAATTATTGTCGGCAAAGAGCCGAAAGACGGCATGGCCTATTATATTGGTATGCGTGCTGGTAGAGGAGAAGTCACAGCTATTTTGGAAGATGAGCACCATCTTCATAAATTTGCAAAAAAGAGGTATCTTATCTATATTGAAAACGACGAAGGCACGCTCCTTTGGAAAAGCATAGACGAGATGCCTTGCATGCTGGAATACGACTTAAACTTTTAATTAAATGAAAACCTTTGATTTGTTTATTGTCAAGCTTGAAAAAAGGCTTGATGATACAATCACGACCAGTAGTGGTCTAGAGCTTTACATAGATACAAGATTTCATGAATTCGATAAAAGAATCACAGAAGGGCCCGTCACTGCGGTCCCGTTTAAATACGATACGGGAGTCAAGGTGGGCGATACGCTTTACTTCCATCACCTCGTTGTCATTAACGATGGTCAGCCTCTTGTTGGTGAAACTGGTCACTATTTTGTTCGTTTCGATCCTAGCGTTACCATTAATAATCAGGCTATTGCTTACAAGTGCCAAGAGACTGGCAGGGTACATCCGCTGGCGGGGTGGTCTCTTCTCGAAGGAGTGGAAGAAATCGAAGAGCCAGAGTCTGATACTATCAAAGTTGTTAAGCTTAAGGATAAACCTGTCACGAAAGGCATGGTCGCATTTGAAGCGCCTTGGATTACCGATCTGGGGCTAAAGGTGGGAGACGTAGTAGGATTTAAGAAAAATATGGATTACCGTGTAAAAATTGACGGTAAGGAGTATTATAGAACCCGTGCAGAAGATTTGATGTATGTCGAAGTCTAAATTTACCACTATATCAGCTTCTGAGCGCCTTATGCAAAGCATGGAGGTAGCCATCAACAATATGATCGAAGAAGTAAAGAAACCTGTTGATCCAGAAGCGGGCGGTTCAGCGCGTAAGGCTGAGCTCCAATCCATAAAGCAAACGGCTATTGACTGCAAAGAGCTTTTGGTGGAGCGCCAGAAACTAGAACAAATGGTCCGAGAACTTAGAGACAATGGAGAAATCGAACAAGACAAAGACTACTCAGGAGGGTTTGCCGAACACTTCTCAAAATGAGGCTAGCGGGCTCATCTATTGGGATGACTATGTGTTTAATAACCAATCAGATACAGCTGGTTACTTAAAGCATAACTTTAAGTTAGACTATACGCTCTCTTAGCTCAGTCGGTTAGAGCACCCGACTCATAATCGGTAGGTCCTAGGTTCAAGTCCTAGAGGGAGCACATGCACTCGTAGCTCAGTTGGATAGAGCATCTGCCTTCTAAGCAGACGGTCACAGGTTCGAATCCTGTCGGGTGTACAAATTAAATCAAATGAAAAAAAACAAAAAGTATCCGATTATCTTCCTCTCAGCCCTAGCCTTAGAGATAGGTAGCACTATGTATATCAGCTCTGTAGCTAATAAAGACATGGCAAGCACTATGTTCTGGGCGTTTATGGGGCCATTCATCGCCCTCCCGTTTGCTGGATATGTAGCCGATGAAAAAACATGGAAAGGAAGATTCTTCCTAGCTTTGTCTAGCTCCGCAGGCTATACTGTGGGTGCTCTGATGTCAATGCAATTTATTTTAAATTCTTAAAAATGCCAGACTTATATTGTCCAGAATGCGGTAAGGAACGCTTTGAGCGATCGCTTACCATGAAAGTAAAAGACGGAGAGACCTACTATGTAGAAGGTCAGTGTGAATGCGGAGAACAAATGAAGCTTACCAATCCAAAAACTGGAGCGCCAGGTTTCGGTAAAATGGGTAGGTTCGGAAGAAGCTTTTAGTATGAAGTTCAGGTTTCACGCAATTGGGCTCCCTCATACTAAAACGAATGAGGATTTTACCGCTTGTGCTTACACGCAAAAGGTTCTCAAATTCTGCAAAATGATGACCGAAAGAGGTCACGAAGTAATACATTATGGCGTAGAAGGTTCGAACCCAATTTGCACTGAGAACGTTGTCGTGCTTTCTAAAGAAAAATGGGATGAGGTTTACGGAGATCACGACTACAAGAGCAAGTTCTTTAAGTATGATACCTCAGACCCTGCTTACAAGAAGTTCTATGAGAATGCAATTGTAGAGATAAGCAAGAGAAAAAAAGAAAAAGACTTTTTGCTTCCTTTCTGGGGGTGGGGTGTAAAAACAATTTGCGATATCCACGACGACATGATAGTCGTTGAGCCAGGAATTGGATACCCAGACACGTTTTCTAAATTCAGGGTGTTTGAATCCTACGCTTTAATGCATGCTATTTCTGGCAAAGAAAAAGTGTCTAATTGTAACCCAGATTGGTACGGTGTTGTGATTCCAAACTACTTCGATTTAAAAGACTTTGAGTTTTGCGATGAGAAGGAAGACTACATGCTTTTTGTCGGGAGAGTTTATGATGGCAAGGGTGTAAACCTAGCCATACAAGTAACTGAACTCCTAGGTTTAAAGCTTAAAATAGCTGGTCAGCTAGGAGATGAATATAAAGCTGACTCTTTTCCTGACCACGTAGAGTATGTTGGGTACGTAGGTTTAGAGGAAAGGAAGGAGCTTATGAAAAAAGCTATGGGAAGTTTTTTACCTTCAATGTACATAGAGCCATTCGGAGGAGTGCAAATAGAAAACTTGTTATGCGGAACCCCAACTATAACTACAGACTGGGGTGCTTTTACCGAGAATAACATCAACGGAGTTACTGGGTACCGCTGTCGAACATTTGCTGATTTTGTAGAAGCTACAAAGAAGCTGGTTAACAGAGAGATTGACTACAAAGAATGTAGAAAGCAGGGAGAAAAATTCTCATTGGAAAACGTAGCCCCTATGTATGAGAAATACTTCCAAGACTTGATTAACCTGAATCAAGCAGATGGGTGGTATAGTTTATCTTTGTCTAAATGAATTTAATTGACATAAAAGGATATGAAACTAAGGGGATTAAGATCGACCCTAACGGTACAGAAGGAGAAGTTATCGAACTCCACGGGCTACTCGTGGTACTTCCAAAAAAACCACCCCGATCGCAAATTCTCTTCCATGACTTACCAAAGGCAATGCAGCTGTGGAAGAGGATACCTATGCCAGAGGAACTGCAGCGGATACGCAGTATGGATGAGTGGCTCGAAAAACCTGCCGAATTTCGCAAAAGATTTCGTTCTTACATCGAACAAGAGTTTCAGCGTAGGCGCGACGGTGTTTGGTTTTACAACAATGGGGTCCCTACGTATATTACAGGGCGACACTATATGTTTCTTCAATGGTCTAAAATTGATATCGGATACCCATCATATCTTGCTTTCCAAAGAGAAATCTTTCTCCACATGGCTGCGTGCGAAGCTGATCCTCGTTGTTTCGGTCAGCTTTATACTAAGTGTCGTCGTTCTGGCTACACTAATGTATGCTCTGCTGTCCTTGTTGACGAAGCTAGTC
>Ga0208917_1001343_pt1 | contig 12266 bp, 12 predicted proteins | sample DEB08_DNA_10_FD_185500 | JGI IMG/M metagenome (GOLD analysis project Ga0208917, IMG submission 185500) | Aqueous microbial communities from the Delaware River and Bay under freshwater to marine salinity gradient to study organic matter... | ecosystem: Environmental > Aquatic > Marine > Coastal ...
TTCAGTTACAACTGTTCTACTTCTACCTATTTTATCCCATTTTGAACTGATATAGTATCCAGGTATTTTACCTCTGTGATCTTTTTCTTTTGCTCTAAGATAAGAAAAGTCAACATGATGAAACTCTGCCCTTGTTCTATCATTTGACCATATTACCTCAAGAGCGAATGAGCCATGTAGTTTATAATCTAATGATACTTTCGCAAATATATCATTCCATGTTTCTCCCGAACTATTAGCTCGTTCTAAATATATCTCTTCATTTGCAGTTAATCCTTGACCTAAGATACCTTGTACAATAGCATTTACTGCTGCTGCATGAATAGATGATTTATTATATATGTCGATGGTAGTTTGAGGAAATAAATTATCTTCTCCGAATTTAATATATTCGTCTCTACTACCTTGTTCTCTCCAATCAAAGAATTTATTGCCACCAGATGGAGGTGGTATTCTTTGAAATTTTAATTTTTTAATATTATCTGCCATTTTACGAGTTATAAGTTGTGTAACTACCTATCTGATTGGTATCAGTATATGTCGTAATTGATTGTTCATTGGTACCGTATACATATGCTCTATCTTGTGAAATTACACTAGCACTTTGTATTACAAAATTTATTGAATCAACATCGGACCAAAGACTATTTAAAGTACCAAATTGAACATGTTCTGTACCCCATTTAGCCGGTGCAGGTTCTGCTTGATATAATAATTCTGCTTGATATTGACCAGATACGGAAGGAACTCCACTACCTGATGGTGCTTGTAAAATAATTACTGATGATTTGTTTTTACTTACACTGGTGTTAAGTCTAGTTAAAGTAACTAAAGAATTACTATTGTCTAGACTTTGAGATAATGATAACCTATAAAAAGGTGTTAAACTAGCACTGAAAGGTATCTCATCAGGATACATTACAAATGTAGAATTCGATGCTGTAGAGTATAGATTAATCATAATTATAAAATAAGAAAAAAGGCAACGGTATACAAACAACCCTTGCCTTAATTCTCATTAGTTTATATTAGTAAGAAACTGTAATACCTGTTAAAGCATCAGTTAATGCACCAGATGTTGAAACTTCTTGTGCTGGGAATGGTTCCAAGCCTTCGAAAGTTAAAGCATACTGATTGGCATCACCAAATGCAGTTCCAGTCGTTCCAGAGCCTCCTGTAAGTGTTGCTCCTCTGTCTTTTCCTATGTAGAAAAATTTACCAGAATAATCTTCAGATCCGTTATTGGTTTCAACAACGATTTTTAAATCTGGGTTTTGAGCAAGTACCTTAACTTGGTTTCTGACCGCAGTTTGAAGCTTATGGAATGCTACGTTTACAGTTTGGGTATAAAATACGGTTCCGTTTTCAAGACTAGGGTTAGGTGTCTCAGTAAAGTCGCCAGTGTTTTTAGTCAAATCAAATTGATAAAAAATACCGTCACCTGAGATATCTGTAATTTCACCTGAACTTTCTGTTACTGTAGTAACTGATCCAGATAAAATATAAACAGACTTAATACCACCAGAGTTATCTCTACATCCTAATTGGAAACCTGCTGTTACATCACAAGCCATAATTGTTTAATTTTAAGGTTAAAAATAAAAAGGCGGTTCGGTTAAAAACCGCCCTTATAATAAGCTTCTATTAGCTAAGTCCGTTAGAGACTATATACTCAGGGAATGCTACCTGTACACCTAACTTAGATTTAAGTCTGTGTTTCAGTTGGTCTGCATTAATATCATACCATAATTGGAATGAAGTTTCATCAGACATTAAGTCAGTTCCGACTACTGCATAAGCATCAGGCATTAATGCAATTCTATTCCCAGAAATACCAGAAGTACCTACTACTTTTACGTTTTGGAATGGATATGCCATTTGTAGGATACCTGTTCTGTTTGAAATTGATGCTGGGTCAAAATAGAAATTGTTAGCTTGTCTTAAAGCAGTTACATATTTTCTAAAGTTACCAGTGCTCATCCAGATAGTAAGGTCATCTCTATCAGCAATATCAGGATTGATATTTTCAATCAATGCATCTAGAATTCCTAGTGCAGAAGTTGAAGTAAATGATCCTGTTGCTTCGTTAGGTACAACAACTCCAGTTGTAGAACCAGAAGTGTATAGACCTAATCCGTTTGTAGAGTTCCATAGGAATGCATCATCAGATTTTTTCATCTGATTTACAACCATATCTGTATAAGTTTCTGCTAAAGCAAATGTTTCGTTGTAAGAACCTGCAGAAAGTGCAGAAATTCCTAAATATTTGCTATTCAACTCGTCTAAACAAAGTCCATCATAAGAAGTTCTTTGAGTAACGGTAATGTTACGTTGTGTAGCAGTTAAGCTACCAGAAGGAGAAGACACACAGTTACCATTTTGTACTTGTAGGTCTACCTCCATAATGTTAAGAGGTTCTTGGTATTTGATTCCCTCTTGGATAGGAAGAATACTAGTTGTGTATCCTTCGAATACGATCTTTGGTACTACTTTTCCAGCAACTTCGTTGTTGAATGCGTCCAAAGCTGAGACATCTAAAGCCATAGTTAATTATTTTTTAAGAGTTTTGTTATTTGCTTTTTCTTTTAAAATCATATCATACTGAGCTTTCTTTTGATTGAAAGGCTCTTTTTCCCAAACTTGTGTTCTGGGAGTAATAGTTGCTGAAAATTTAGCTTTTGCCTTTTCAACAGGCTCAGAAGCTGGTGCTGACATATATTCAGAAAGTTTTTCATCATGTTCAGCTAATTTTGCTTTTAGTGCTTCAATTTCTGGAGCAACTATTTCTGCAATAGCTTCGATGATTTTTTCTTCCATCTCTACGTCGTGTTCACCTAATTCTTCAATGATTTCCTCTTCAGCTAACTCTTCTTTTGAAACTTCCTCAGTAGTAACTTCTTCTTCGCTAAAAGTTTCTGTTTCTTCAGCAGACATTTCTTGTTCTGCTAAACTACCTTCGTCTGTTCCGTCAGGTCTTGCAACACCGGTGATTTTTCCTTCTTCATCAACAGTGATTACAATACCAGATTCAGTTGTGTGTTCACCCGAAGGAGCAATTACATGCTCTCCTTCTTCAGTAATCACATGCAACTCTTGACCCACTTCGAATTCAGCATCTAACATATTTGTTATCTTAGTGCCATCAACGAGGGTAGCTTCAGCAAAAGATGTTTCTTTTACTTCTTCTATATTGGTTTCTGTGTTGTTTATCTCTGTCAAATTGAAGTACTTCTTAACCAATGTTTTTAATTCCTCTTTTTGCATAGTGAGTAAATTAAAAGGTTAATTAAAAGTTTTACTATGATAAATAGCTATAATATACTTTTTTTTAAAAAATTCCTTATGACAGTTGTTTTTTTGGGAAATAATGCCTATAATATAATAAATGACGAGGGTTACCGTCTAAAAATATTTACAAACCTCTTTAGAGTGTCCTAGTAACCCAGGCCTCTTTAGGGGTTTTGTTTTTTGACATCCTTTCTCCTGAGTGACGATACACCAAGATCAAGCCTTAGGATAAGAGTAGTAAGAGTCAAAACAGGTGCTAAATTACTAGAATATAGTAATTCCTGAACATTAAACCAAAAAGTGGTAAATAGAGGTACTCAATCCTCCGGTGCAAATCCGATTGGTATCATTTATAAGTTTAATTATTACAATAGGCAAAATTAAGGAATAGTTTACGCTATACCAATAGTGTAACTATGTCCTATAAAAAATTTTTTAGTATATTTTTGGTTTTTCGGTTTCAATAGACTATTTTATATAAAGACAATCATGGAAAGTAAAATTTGTAACAAATGTAATCAAGATAAACCGATATCTGAGTATTACAGAATTGAAAAAAAGAACGGTGGTTATTACGAATATAAGTACTGTAAAAAGTGTCATTACGAAAAGATGACTAAACATACGTCAGAAAGATGGCGTAAACAAAATCCTCAAGCTTGGTTAAAAGCAGTACATAAAGCACAAAGAGATTATTGGTCTAGACAAAAGAAAGGTGTTTACTTACTTGTAACTGATATAGGTTTATATGTAGGAGCATCAGATAAATTAACTTCTAGAATTTTGCAACATACATATAACTACGGTGGTAATGTTGCTTCTAAAGGTGCTAAAATATTATATCATAAAATACTTGCAGAGGAATCCGATAGAGATAAACGTTTAGAATTAGAAAAAAAGTTTATTAAACTTCTACAACCGGCTTTAAATCAAATGCATACTGACAAGTATAAAACTCACTTTCAATTAAATAACCCTAGAAAGAAAAAATGAACGAAACTATATTCGTACAAATAGCAAGTTATAGAGATCCACAACTGCTACCAACACTAAAAGATTTATTCGATAAAGCTAAGTACCCAGATAATATTAAGGTTTGTGTAGCATGGCAGCATAATAAAAATGACTTATGGGATAACTTAGATGAATTTAAAGATGATACTAGACTTGATATTATTGACATTGATTATCTTACTGCAAAGGGAGCTTGTTGGGCTAGAAACTTAATACAGCAAAGATACAATGGTGAAACTTATACATTACATTTAGACTCACACCATAGATTTGAAAAAGATTGGGATGAAACTTGTATAAACATGTTAAAAGATTTACAAGATAAAGGACATAAAAAACCTTTACTTACATCTTACATTCCATCTTTTGATCCAGAAAACGATCCTGACGGACGGGTCAATACTCCCTGGGGTATGCAATTTGATAGGTTTACCCCAGAAGGAGTTGTTTTCTTTATGCCTTACTATATGGAAAGGTTTAAACTAAATCCTGAACCTGCTAGATGGTTTTCAGCTCACTTTTGTTTTACCTTAGGACAACATTGTATAGAAGTACCACATGACCCAGAATACTATTTTCATGGTGAAGAAATAACACTTGCTGTTAGATCTTTTACTCATGGTTATGATTTATTTCATCCTAATAAAGTAGTTGCATATCATGAATACACTCGTAAAGGTAGAACAAAACAATGGGATGACGACAATACCTGGAATGATAAAAATTTATTTTGTCATAAAAAAGTAAGATCATTACTAGGTGTAGATGGAGAAAATGAAATAAAAGAAGAAAAATACGGTTTAGGTACTGAAAGAACATTACTAGATTATGAAATATATGCTGGTATTAGATTTCAAAATAGAAGCATTACTAAACAGTGTAAAGATAATTACCCACCTCCAGGAGAAAAAGACAGTTTATTTTATCAAGAATTTAAACATGCCATTGCTGTAAATCATAATGATTTTCGTAAAAACGATTATACTTTTTGTGCTATAATTTTCGAAGATGAAAAAGGTGGTCCATTACATAGAGAAGATTACCCTGGTCATTTATTTAACAGTAAGTTAGAAAGTGCAAGAAAAGGAGAACAGTTTGTAATATGGAAAACCTATCAAGGCCCCAAACCTGATAAAATTATATTATGGGCAGGTAACGAAAAAGGTTGGCAAGAAAAATCAATACAAATTTTATAATGTACGAAATACAAAACTACCATAACAATACTTCTGCTTACTTTCATACTTATGACAACTGCTATATAAGTAATTTTTTAAAGCAAGGTGAAATATATGAAAAGGATATGCATGATGTATTTGAAAAATACGTAAAAAAAGACTTTGTTGTACTAGAAGGAGGGTGTCATATAGGTACCCATAGTATTAAGCTGGGTAAATTATGTAAAAAACTATATTGTTTTGAACCTTTACCTACTTCTTATGATCTACTTATTAGAAATATACAAGAAAATAACTTAACTAATGTTAAAACATTTAAAAATGCTTTGTCTGATAATGCTACAAAAGTATTTTTTAACTGGGTATTACCTTTTAACCCAGGAGCTAGTGGATTACATGATAATCCTATGGGAAATATTAACAGTACCCCTACAGATATACAGGTAGAAACACTTACTATTGATAGTTTAAACTTAAGTGAATTAGATTTTATTAAACTTGATGTTGAAGGGTATGAATTAAAAGCCTTAAAAGGTGGTATTGAAACTATAAAAAAATTTAAACCAATAATTACTTTAGAGTGCTGGGAAAACCATCAAGGATATTCTTCTTTAACACATACACAAACTATATTTAAAGAAATTATAGATTTAGGTTATAGTGTCTCATCTATAACTTATAATGATTACTTATTCTTACCTTTATGATACCTAAAAAAATATTTCAAACTTGGGAGACAGATAAACCTCCGTTTAAAATGTCTCAAGCAATGGAAAGTTGGAAACAAAAAAATCCTAACTGGGAGTATAAACTTTTTACTGCACAAGAAAGAATAAAGTTTATAAAAAAACACTTTGGCAAAGAAGTACTTGATGCATACTATACATTAGTACCAGGAGCATTTAAAGCAGACCTTTGGAGATACTGTGTTTTGTATGTACATGGTGGAGTATATGTAGACTCTGATATGATTTGTGAGACACCTTTAGATACTTGGATTATAGGTAATTTAGTAGTTGTAAGAGATGACCCTATGGCATTTAAATGGTTAGCTAATGGTTTTATAGCAGCTAAACCTAATCACAAAGCTTTTAAAATAGCTATAGACCAAATAGTATTAAACTGTAAAAATAAAAACGAAATGTTTTATTTGGATTATACAGGGCCAGCTCTTTGGGGTAAAAGTGTAAACAAGTATTTAAATAATAATGAAGAACAAGACTACGAATTAGGACCTCTACAAAATGATATACTAGTAATACAACATGACTACGCAATAGGTAAATTTGTTAAAGATAATTTACCAGTCTTACTTACCGAGTATAAAGAATATAGAGAGGAAATGAAACAAATTGGTAATCCTCCTTTTTTTGACTACGTACAAAGTGGACAAATATATAACGAAATACCTAGAACAATTATTTGGACAACATACGATTGTTTAGATCATAACCAGTATATGATTGATTCATTTAGTACAAATCAAGACTATGAGTTTAAATATTTTAGTCAAAAACAGGTAGATGAATGGTTTGCAAATAGTATTTACGATAAACAATATAAAGTACTTACACAAAGAGGAGAAAAAACTGATTTTTTTAGGTACTGTTACTTATATGAAAATGGCGGTATATATGTAGATGCAGATACTTACTGCAACCAACCTTTAGATAGTTGGATTAAAGGTCAAGATCTTATAGTTGGTTTAGAAGCAAACATTAATAAAAAAGACGACTTTGGCTTTAAAGATATTGGGCAATTGTGTAATAATAACTATGTGTCGGTTTGTAACTGGGCTTTTGCAGTAAAAAAAGAACACCCTGTAATTTCAGACTTAATTAATGACATTATAAACAATCCAAAAGAAGGAGTATTACAAAATACCGGACCTGGAAGATTTACTCATCATATGATATCTTATTTTGGTAAAAATAATGATTTTACACAAGATGTTAAAAAGGATAAATCTATTTTACTATCTATAAACCGTTTTGGTAGTAACCAATCTCATTCTAACAGCATTAAACAATCAAATCCATTTAACACTTCCAATAAAGATATTTTGATAACTCATATGTTTGATGGCACTTGGAGAGGTAACCAAACAAGAAAAGATATTATTCTTTTACCTAAAGAAACTCACCCGTCGGTTAGCCATAACTTAACTCTTTATAAAACACAAGATGGATATAAAGGTATATCTAGATTTGATATAAATCAAGAACGTACCAGGTTTATGGAAAAAATAGGTGAAGTTAAAACTGTTAAAGAATATACATTTACTGAAGATATATCGATTATAGACAGTGAAGTTTTACCTATAACAGGTTATTCTAAAATAGCTAAATTTGAAGACTATAGACACTTTAAGTATAAGGGTAAAGATTACTACTGTACTGCTTATATAGACAATGAATTTAACACCAACATGTGTGTATTAGATGAATTTTATAATTATTTAGGTGACATAATAATAGATTCGTATAATAAAATGTCTTTCGGTGTAGGTCCAGAAGTATACTTTGAAAAAAACTGGTTGTTTTTTGAAAAAGATAAAGATTTGTATTTTATTTACAGCACTACACCTAATTTAGTAATATATAAATGTACTGATTTTGATAACTTAATTTTTGAAAAACACCTTACTCAAGATACAACCAAGTTTAATAATTTACCACAACAAGAACTTTACTTTTCCAAGGTAACAACCGGAGGCAGTACCAATCCTATTGTGATAGATGGTAAATACGTGTATCTAATACATACTAAAATATATACTGAACGTAGTTATAACCACTGGGTAGTTACGTTAGATAAACATCTTAATTTACTTTCAATAAGTGAGTTACCTTTTATAGGTAAACGTATAGGTTATAGTTTGTTTTTTATAACAACTATGTTAGATAAAGGAGATAATGTTATTATTACCGGAGGTGTTGAAGATAATCAAAACTTTATTTGGGAAATACCAAAAAATAAATTGAAAAAGTTGATATATAACGAATAAGTTCTTATATTATAAATGCTTGATAGTTGGAAAGGTGGTTAACAAAGTTATGGAGCTCATCCCGAAAAAAACGTTGACTGCCTTTTCCTTTACTTAATTCTCTGGTAAATTTTTATAACGGTATATATAATTGCCAACAATAGTGCAATGGTTTGAAGCACTTCATTTATTTGCATAGTAGATACTAATATTGCTGATAAATTTACAGCGTGTACCTTTAATATATCTAGGTCCATCATTATTTTATTGCTTTTGCTTGAACAAATCTATCTCCGAAGAACCCTTCAATACTAAATCCTTTTATTTCACCATTTTTTACTTTTTGCCAAACTTTTTGGTCTTTAATTTTATATTGACCCATCCAAGTACCAACTGGTAGGTTAAATCCATATACCTGTTGTTTGTCTTTTTCAACATCTTCTACTATCCAGGTACTAACCATATAACCATCTACTGGTTCATCTGGATTATGTTCTAAATTTAATTGATCAATGTATTTTTCTCTCATCATTTTTTGTGCAATCTGTTCTATTGTTTCTTTAGAAAAGTACACATAATAAGGTTCACCTTCTTCGTCAACTCTTATAATAAGTTTGTTAGGAATCATTAAAGGTCCAACTACCATTTGTTGATCTTCATGAATACTAAAAGAAAACTTTTGTTCTCCTTGTTCTTCTCTTATTTCATCTAATTTATTTTGAGCCCATTGTATTCCTGCTCTACCACCCCAAGCATCTACCATTAAGCCACCGCACCCTTCTGAGTAAGGTATATCCTCATGCTGTAAATGTCTAGCAAATGAAGCCATTCTAGCAATAGTTTCTTCTGATATTGATTCTCTGTTAGCAAGCTGATTAGCTCTGGCCCATCCAACCCTTGTACCACATCCTTGATCAGGGTGTTCGTCTCTCCATTCAAGAGCTCTTTTGGCAGCATTTGTTGCAGATTGAGGATAATCATTATAAGATTCAAATTCATATGATCCAGAAGTTTCATTATTATAAGGAGGTAATGCAGATACATCTACATCGAAAGTATCGTAACAAATAGCAGCAGCTTGATCTTCATCATATCCTTCTGAAATAAGTTGAGGAATACATCTGCCTAAGTAATCATCTCTACTTTCTCCAGGTAGTCTTTCTACCATTTGTTCTTTTATTGCAAATTTTATAAGATTATACAAAATTGAATCTTCTATATCATCTTGTTTAAATGCAAAAAAGTTAGACTCAATTGCAGGTTGATTTACTAATGCTACTGCATCAACTCCTGTTATTTCATCTAATTCGTTAATTAATAATTCAAATACTTTCATAGTATATATGTATATATTATCCTAATGTTCTTCTTGCGTTAAGCTTAGCATCTGCTTCTTGTGCTGTTGTTGCATCTCCTGATAATACATAAGCTCTAACAGTAGGGGTTGCTTCTAATTGTGGTTCTGGTGCTTGTTGTGGTTGTAAATTTAATGTTGGAGCTGCTGCACCTCTTGGTGTTGGTATGTTTACCGATGGAGATCCACCTCCTACACCTTTTGTTGCTGATTTTGCTCCTTTAACAGCTGATACTACTGCTGCAATTATACCTGCTGCCTGTGCTGCATATGCTATAAGTAAAGGAATATTCTGTGGAAATCCTATCGCTGCTGTTTTAGCTGCTCCGGTAGCTGTAGCTACTGTTGCTTCTGATGCTTTTAACGTAGAGAAAGTGAGAGTACTCTTAGCTTCAGCAATTAACTCTTTTGCCAATAAGATTTGTTTGGCAATTAATGCTGCTCTACCTACTTTTGACTCAGCTCCAGCAATAGCAATAACATTATCTAACGACATTTGTCTTGCAGCATCTAATTTTTGCTGGTTTATAATGCTCTGTTGTATGTATGCCTCTCTATTAGCTAATTCCTGTTGATTTACTATATCAACTTCTTGAGCTACTATCTTTTGAGTTTCAATTTCAAATGTTCCAGCTTTCTGTATAGCATTTACTGTAGTTACTTTTTCTCTAACTACATTACCTGCCATTTCATCCCTTATTCTCTTTTGTTCTGCTGCATTTAAAGCTAATAACTCAGTCTCTTTTCTAAATATTTCTTCTTTTTCAGCTCCTGCAGCTCTTAAATTAACTAATTCTTCTTCTAGAAGACGTTTTCTTAAGTCGTATAGTTCTTTTGCTGATTCTCCTGCAGCTTGTGCTACTGCAAGCTCTCTTTCTAACTGAGATATAGCTTCACTTGAAGTTTCTACTATTGCCATTTGAGCTCTTTCAGCTTCATCTGGTAAAATACCTAAAAACTCTAAGACTGGTCTAGCTGCATCAAATAAAGTATCAAAAGCACCTTTAACTGCATCTATTGCTTTACCTACAAATGGTACTTTTTTAGTAAAGTTATCAACTCCTTTAACAATATCATCCCAATAGGCAATAACAGTACCTAAAGCAACAATAAATGCACCAATACCTGTAGCAATTAAAGCTTTACTAGTTGTACTACCAAATAATTTAGCAGCAATACCACTTTTCTTCATTACTTGGGTAAATTGACCGAATCCTTCTGAAACGTCTTTTATACCCATACCAACTGCTATGGCTGATGCTGCTTTTTCTTCAAACTCACCAAATACTTCTGATTCTATACCTAAAGTGCCTAGAGTTCCTACTACTGTTTGTAGAGAACCACCAAAGACTTTAATAGCACCATCAGCTGCCTGAAGTTTATCTTCTAACTGAATACCATTTATGGCATTGTTAGTCTTTTCAATTTCAGCAGTAAGTACTTGAGATTTTTTAGATAGATTTGCAAAAGCTTCACTATTCCTGTCAACCTGTTTTAACTCATCATTAATCTGACCGAGTTCATCTTCAAGTTGTCCAAGCGTTTTGCTTTCGACATCAATATCTATTTTATAGGTTTTAGTGGCCATACTGATAAATAAGATTTTTACTCACTTTCTAAGTGGTCATCTATGTTAAAGTCCATTTTAGGTATATGTAACAAAGGAATACCAGCATCTATTAATTTTGGTCTAAGTATTTCTCTTTGCTCTTCAGTTAATTCTTCCCACTTTGCCATATTATATGTTTATATTATAAGTTACACCGTTTACTAAAGATATTCCTGATAGAGTTAAAGTACCTGTAGATTCAGGCGTATAAGATGTACCGCTTCCATTTTGATCTACATAAGTAGTAGTAGCAGAATAGTTAACAGACCAAGTTCCTGAAGTACCATTATTACCTACTATAGTTCCGCTTATCCCCCCTGATCCAGGATTACCTGTACCGCTAGTATTTATAATTCCAAAAGTACTAAAACCTGTTCCTACATCTGTTCTGAACGATGTTAATGCATAAGATGATGCTGCACCTATACCGTCTATACCATACCCTTTATCAGTATTAGGACCTAAAATACTTGTCCAGTAACAGTTAGTACCTGGTAAAGCAGTTGTTGTAGTAGTAGGACTTGATCCTGCACCGTAACCATAAGGAGAAGGACATAAATATAACGTTCCTCTATCTAAACCTCTAAGTGTATTACCACCAAAGTCTATTTCTCCCATAGTTATTCTCCAACCATTTGTTAAAGTAGGTAAAGTAGTTGTAGTACCTGTTGGTGTAGGTGTTGGAGTAGGAGTAGGTGCTGGAGCTCCTGAAGCATAAACTAATACTTGATTTTGACAATCTGGTGTATCACTTTTTACTATGTATGTATCGTATACTTCACTAGTACAGTATCCTGAAGCTAATGAAGCTGAAGTTACATTTTGAGCAATTAGATT
>Ga0208917_1001344_pt1 | contig 12259 bp, 29 predicted proteins | sample DEB08_DNA_10_FD_185500 | JGI IMG/M metagenome (GOLD analysis project Ga0208917, IMG submission 185500) | Aqueous microbial communities from the Delaware River and Bay under freshwater to marine salinity gradient to study organic matter... | ecosystem: Environmental > Aquatic > Marine > Coastal ...
TTCTCGTTTTCGCAGGGACGGCCGCCGCAGGATCGGCGCTGCCATCTCCCGCCGAAGGCCAGCTGAGATTCTTAAAAGACACAGACAGCCTCGAATTCTACAGCGGCACGTCATGGACCGCTGTGGGTGGGGGAGACGTAGGATTCGAACAGACGTTCTTATTGATGGGAGCATAAACAAGTGGCAAGTTCATACAAAACCCTCGGGCAGCTGGATCTGACAACGACCAGCCTCACCGATCTGTACACAGTGCCGGCGAGCACGGAGACCGTCGTCTCGACGGTTGTGATCGCGAACCGTACTGCGAGCGCGACGACCTTCAGGCTTGCCGCGAGGATCGATGGAGACGCGATCAGTAACCGCCACTACCTGGCCTATGATGTGCCCGTGGCCGCGAACGACAGTACAACGCTGACGTTGGGGATCGCACTCGAGGCGACCGATGTGATCTCGGTCCAGGCCGGCACAGCGAACGCCTTATCGATCAACGCTTTCGGTGCTGAAGTAACCGTCTAAGGGGGTAGCAACTAATGGCTGTTACTTCGATGCGCTCTAGTTCCATCGAGAACTACAACAAGTCCAACAAGATGGCGGGTGAGGTTCTCTACCCTGAGATGACGGGTGGCACTGAAGCGACCTTCACGGAAGGGAACTCAACCTACAAGTCGCACACGTTCACTTCTTCGACTACGGCTACGGTTTCACGGGCTGGTTATGTGGACTTGCTTGTGGTTGCTGGTGGCGCTGGCGGTGCTGAAGGTGGGACCACTTCGGAGATGGGTGGAGGCGGTGGTGCCGGTGGGGTTCTTTACCGTGAGAATGTTTATTTGCCAGCCGGTTCCTGGACTGTGACGATTGGTGCTGGTTCACCTGCCTCTCAATGGTCCGGTAACGCCAGCCAGGGTGACAACTCATTTTTTTATCTTGGGTCTAATCCTGAGTCGGGTTGGGGCGCGGTAGGCGGTGGGGGCGGAGGCAGGCTCAACTCACAGGGCGGTTTCGGTGCGTCCGGTGGTGGGTCAGGTAGTAGTCAACCAAACAATTCGGACTTCTTTGCCACGCAGGGTCATCAAGGCGGGGCTGGTATCGCGCCTGGAAACTCAGCCGGAGGTGGTGGAGGCGCAGGGGAAGACGGAACGGATGCCACCGGCGGAATTGGTCGCGGTGCGGGCGGTGACGGGCGGATCGTAAATATCATTCCTACTGCTACCGCAACAAGCCAATCTGTCGGTGAGGTTTCTGGGAACGATGTGTACTTCGGTGGCGGTGGCGGAGGCGGGGTGGCTACCACACCGGTTGCCGACGGCGGTCTAGGTGGAGGCGCAATCGGGGCGACAGGAAACCAGACCGCGCCATCAGGTGACCCAAACACCGGCGGTGGCGGTGGAGGCGCTGAGGGTTCGGGCGGAAGCCCTGGGGCGGGCGGTTCCGGTGTTGTGATTGTGAGGTATCGGACATCATGAGCCACTGGGCAGAAATCAAAAACGGTAAAGTCAAGCGCGTTCTTGTTGGGGACAGTGACGCACCTGACGATGGCGAATCGTTCTTCACCGAAGTTCTTGGCGGAACCTGGGTTCAATGTTCTTACAACACGCGGAACGGCGTTCATTACTCCGGTGAGCGTGACGAAAACGGTGAGGCAATCCCCAGTGATGATCAATCAAAAGCGCTTAGATACAACTATCCTGGCGCTGGTTGGAACTACGACGAAACGGCTGACGCCTTCTATCCGCCGGAACCTGATGAAGATGGCGATTGGGTATTAGACACAACCACTTATCAGTGGGTCAATCAAACGACTTAGGGTGATGGAACAAGCGCCGGTATCCGTTCTTGAACACTGACCGCAATCGGCGCGTGGCGCGGGTCACTTCCTGAGTGTTCCCCACAACGGTTTCCATAGTCCACGCTTCACGCTGAAACGGAATCACCTGGACAATCGGTGTACCGGCTGGGACAAGTCCTTCGAATTTTGGGTCAGACAACAAGAAGGGGAAATTGACAACCGGCAGATAGGTGTCTGTGTCTACGATACCGGCGAACGGAGTGAACGCTAACCCGTCACTGTTCAACGGTGGAACGAATAGGCAGGAATACCCGCGTGGCGTTTCGATACTCCAGGGGTTGAGCCATTTGGGGATTGGCGCGTGAACTTTGGCATGGGTGCTGGCTTGGTCCACAGAATGAAAATCCACACCTAGTCCATTTGCCCAGCGATAAAATGGTGTGGTTTCTGTCTGTTCCACCTTGATGTCCTCTGTGGTGACAATCGTGTAACCGGACATCACCGCGTCCAGCATGGGGATACAACGCTTCGCGGTCTGCTGGTCTTGTTTCTCATCGGAGTACGGGGCTAACCGCTTCAACCATTCCGGTATGTGAAACTTTGACGGGATGGGGTAGTAGTCCTCTGGGACCAAGCCGGTGGTGTCTGTGAACTTGATTGTAGGCATAGGGCTAACCTACTACACCGGTTGGGTAGAATGGAAGCATGTCTGAACGCACCTGTCCTTATTGCGAGAAGCGCCACGACTGTAACGGTATGTGTGGGGCGTCGTGTGGTGGGCACTTCTGCGACCAAGTGCAGGTGTGATCCGTGAAACTTTCCCAGCCCTGGCCACAGGGATACACAGTCAATAAAAACAGCCCCTTCGGTTGGAGGATCGATCCGATCACGGGCAAGAAAAAGTTCCATCACGGGATCGACGTAGCCCTCCCGATCGGGACACCCCTAACAGCGGGGGCAGACGGTGAGATCGTACACAAAGGATCCGGAGCGTCCGGCGGTTACACCTTGATCATCAAACACGCCCCGAAGCTTTACGTCGTCTACTACCACTTGGACAAACCGTCACACCTTCCGAAGGGCAGCCGCTGCACCCGAGGCCAAGTGGTCGCATCCAGCGGTAACACCGGACGAAGCACGGGCCCGCACCTCCACCTGGAGACACGCCGCAGCCGAACCTGGGGTGACACTTTCGATCCCATGACGGTGATCGGGGAACCGGAGATCGAGGAAAAGCCTGCACCGGCCCCGGAGATCACAGACGACCCCTCCGGTAAAATTGAAGAAACAAAGCCCGCCCTACCTGAACCGAGGCCGCCGATGAGTGCAAGACTGGCCCGGTTCTTTATGATCAGGAAAGCGCTCCGGTAATGACCGAAGAATCATCGACCCGCATCACCATGAAGGAACTGTATCTGCAGGTGCAAAAAATACAATCGATGTTGGAAAAATTGACGGCACAGCTTCCCTCGATTTCAGATCAGCTGGACGAGTTGGAAAAGGATGTGAACGTCCGTCTCACGGATCACGAAACACGGATCCGCAAAATGGAGATGACGATGTGGAAACTCTTCGGGGCGATCGGTCTGGCAGCGGCCGTCCTTCCCACGGTCATCTCATTGGTCCAGTGATCCGATACGCGATCGCAACGTACCTGAAAGGCCTGAAGTACATCATGAGCAAACCGAGCTGGAGGATCCGTCGGCGTTACATTTTCGCATCATTCGTGATCGGAGCATTCATGCTCATCGCCTCATCGCTTGCCGCATTGACCGGAGCGATCACAGACATCAGTGACCTGGTGACCGGTGGGGTAGCATTGATAACCCTGATCCTTACCAGCTACATCTTCGGAGCGGTCTGGGAGGACAAATCGAAATATTCGAAAGAGGAAAACCCTGATGGATAAGATCCGTAAATATCTCGACTACGCCGTCGAGCGCTGCACGAAAACAGTCGCACAGACCGCACTGGCCACGATCGGCACGACAGCCCTGGGCGTGATCGACGTCGACTGGGTGAGCGTTCTGAGCGTTTCAGCTTTGGCCGGGATCATGTCCCTGCTCACTTCGGTGCTTCAGTACGATCGGAAGCCCGCCGGTGAGTAGCCCGTTCGACAACATCGATCAGGTCGACGGATTCCAGGTCCCAGTAGATCCGATGGACCTGCTGCAGTGCGACTCATGCCAGTGAGCATGTTACACTTCGAGTAAGCAACGCCAGTCATAGGCTAGGCAATTGCTCATGGTTCCTTTCCATGCAAAGACCCCCAGGGTATCCACCACGCCCTGGGGGTCTTCTCGTCAAGGGAGACGTTACAGATCAGGGAACAACGCCTCCCTGAAGTGAGTGAACATGTGCGGGGCGAAGTCCTCCGCGAGGACAGCGATGATCCGTGCCCGTTCCATGGCAGCCCCGTCGACATGAGCTTCGTGGATCGCGAACTCGTGATCGGAGCGCAGCATGGTTATGGTTTCCTCTTCGGGTTCTTTCTTGGCGGCCATCATGCCACCTCCCAGTCGGTTCCACAATTGCGGTGCTTGACCGCGGGGTGGGATTCGTCGTTTTCGAGCCATTCGTCACGGAGCCGCATGGCGGCCTCGCGATCCTCAGCCCACACTTCGTAGACATTCCATTCGGTGAAGTGGAACTTCTGTTCGTCATTCATTGGTGCTCCTTTCCAGCATTGCGATTGCTTGATCGTAGGCGGTTATTTTTCCTTCCAGGTAGTCCTCGTCCGATCGGTCGGCGATCGAGTAGAACCCCCCGTTGGCATATTTGGCGAAGATCTTCATGCGCTGTTGCTCGTCGATCGAGCGGGCTGCTTTGAGATCGGAGATCGCGTTCTTGAGATCAGGCGACATGGCGTTCCTTTCTTACTTGGGCCTTGGCCTCTTTCCACCATGCAATGTAGACATCTCCTGCGTGCTCGCATGGGTGGCCGAGGCGGTTACATTCCTCGTGATCCTTACGAGAGGCCGCGGGGTATCGGTTGACGTGCTCGAAGGCGAGAGCCCAAGCCCTCGTGGTGATCGACTGGTGGTACTCGCCCCACGCGAGACGAGTGAGTAACCGCATGGCTTCTTTCTTGGGGCTTGCCATTATGCGCTCGCCTTCACGATGCGCTTCGCCTCTTCATGAGCCGCGTCGTAGACCTCGCTGTAGGACTCGCCCGTGATCTCGCAACGCAGGCGCAGTGCTTCGTGCGCCGCGATGACCAACTTGTCTGATCCCCCGGACCAGAAGTCCACGAGGTCTGACATTGCCTCCAGCTCGAGATCCATGATCAGCTGGTCGATGTCGGTGGGTAGTTTCTTAGCCATTTCCTTTTCCTTTCCTTGGCTGGTTGATGTGTCTATATAACCATAGAAAAAAAGAAAATACAACCACAAAACGAAAAACCTGTGCTACTCTGATAAAAACAGCCCACCAGGGCGGAAAGGAAAACATGATAGAACCGATGAACAACCTGATCCCCATCAAAGAGGCAGCCGAGCGCTGCAACAAAAATGTGGACACCTTGAAAATCTGGGCAAGGCGAGGCAAGATTCGCGCCTACAAGCTAGCCGGCTCGCGCTGGTTTATTGACGCCGACTCGCTAGACAACCTCTACGAGCCCGTCGGAGAGGACAGCTAATCATGGGCTACTACTCAAACCAGGAAGTCGAGTCACAGGCAGACTTCGATCTGTGGACGTACGGCAGACGGCCTCTGCTGCCTACCCGACCGGACAGCTTGCCAACACGACGCTCACGCCGGGAGACCTACCGAAAGCCGAAGGCAACCTACACCTTCTCCGAGATGGAGCTGGCGGTCTTCTTTAGCGTCTTTGGGATCAGCGTGGTCGGCAACATCATCTGGGCATTGTTGGAGGCGATGGGATCATGAGAACGATCTGGATGCTTTCGATCATTGCCACGACCCTCGCGATCGTGACGGGCTGGTTCTTCCCGGCTCAACCCTTCAACGGTTTATCGATCGTCGCTGTGTTCCTTGTGTGGATCGCAGGCACGATTCTCCTAGCCAAAGGGGGTGAACAATGAGCGACATGGTGATCGGGATACACCCGAGAGATGTAGTGGTCACGCTTGAGGCCGACAGCTGGCAAGCTGATGGTAGAACCCTGCAGATGAGCCGCAAACGGGCAAGAGCCCTGGTGGACCACCTGCAGTCAGCACTTGACTGGGCTGACGAAAACCCCTTCGAAGGGGAGGACGGCTAACGTTCGGTGGGCAGGGTTCCGGCCCAGATCCCGAACCGCTGGTTCGACACGACCGCATACTCAAAACAAAACAAACGCACGGGGCAGTCATGACAGAGCGTTCGCGCTACTTGAATGGCTGCCTCGCGCGTTTCTTTGTGGGGGAAGTCCTCGGGGAAAAAGACTTCGGGCATCGCTTGGCAAGGGACGGATCCGGCCTCCTCAACCTTTTCGAGGAAACGCACATAGGCTGACTGCTCATGTCGGTGGTCCGTCATACGATAAGCATATGACCAACACAGGGGAATTAGGGTGGCACACTCCCGACACATTCAACGGGGCAGAGCTGATCGGAGTGTTCGAAACGGGCACGACAGATTGGCATGAGGCACGATCGCACGGCATCGGCGGATCCGAGATCGGTACGATCATGGGCCTCAACCCGTGGGAGTCGGCGTTCGCGTTGTGGGCGAAGCGCACAGATCAGATACCAAACCCGCCGGTCGACAATTGGTCGGTCCGGTTCGGGAAAGCCTTCGAGGATCCGATCCTGGAGATGTGGCAGGCCGAGCACCCCGAGTACACCGTCTACAAGACCGGGACATATCGTCATACGAAACTCGAGTGGCTGCACGCGAACCCTGACGCGATCGCACAGCATGAGGATGGCCACTGGATCGTGGTGGAAGTCAAGACGGCCCGATCAGGTTGGAAGGAAACACCCCCGGCCTACGTCGCGCAGGTGCAACACTACATGCAGGTGCTGAACCTTGACCGATCAGTGATCGTTGCCGTTGCCGGTTGGACCTGGGAGGAAAGATGGGTGGACCGGGATGAGTGGCAGATTGAGACACAGACTCTGGCAGCGCAGAGATTCTGGGATCACTTGACGACGATCACGAAACCGGTCTGGGATGGGTCGAAGGCGACCTACGAGGCCGAGCGTCACCTGCACCCGTCGATCGACGACGATGAGATCGAGATCGGTGATCTTGGGCTTCAGCTTCTCGATGCACAGGAAACCTTCGATGAGGCAGAGCGAGACCTGCTGGCATTGAAGGCACAGGTTCTCGACGCCATGGGAACGGCGAAACACGCCATGGTGGGAGATAAGAGAGTCGCGGCACGGCAGGCACGGGGATCAGGTGTCCCCTGGCTTGTGGTGAAACGCGATCAGTGAAAGGAAAGGAAACAATGATAGAGCAAAAAACGGAGCACGAAACAATCACGCTCACAGTGAGCATTCCCGTCGAAACACTGGAACGCCTGGTTGGGATAGCCCGTCTCACAGATCAAAATGTGGCAGATGTTATCGAGATGATGACAGATTTCTATGGCAGAGAATACGTGAACTTCACCTGGGAGGTTGACCATGGGCGCGTTTGATTTGAGCAGCTACGAGACAGTCGAGGAAAGACATGCCCGTGCGATCGCACAGTACCCAGACCTCCGGTGCGTGCTGATCAATCACACGACCCCGCAGGATCGCGCAGCGGCCACCTGGGTCGTCGAGGCACGGGTCTACTTGAACGCCGGTGATCAGGCCGAGGATTTACCGAAGGCCACAGAGTGGGCGTTCGAGGTCGACGGCCAAGGGATGGCAAACAAAACGAGCGCCCTCGAAAATGCAAACACGAGCGCTTTGGGCAGAGCCCTACGCTGGGCCCTGGCAGGATCAAAGGGGCCATCCAGATCAGAGATGGAAAAAGTCGAGCGTGATCAGAGCCCGAAAAGAGCCAAACGAGACTGGAGCGCCGAGGCCGATACACTGACAGATAAGGATGCGCTCCGCATGCTTTGGCAAGAGGCGAAGGCCGCCGGAGCGGATCAAAAAACACTCGAGAAAGTGAAGGCCCGTGCAGGAGTTATTGAAGATACAGCGGGCCAGCCTCCTGGAGCTGCTGGAAGCGTACGACGAAGCGGAGCGAAAAAATGAGCCCCTCCTTCGGTGGCAGATCGCGCTGCAAGAGCGGATGGAGACGATAGATGCAGCCGTCCGAGATCCTGAAAGAGTTATACGACCTCACAAAGACATCCAGTAAAGGGGTCGAGGCGCTCTACGAGGCCGAACAAAAACTAGCCGAGGCCGAGCACGCCCTGGACACGATCGAGTCGAAGGCTTTCCTGAACGCGGATGGCACGGTTGCTGACCGGCAAGCGCTCGCACGCCTTGAGGCTGCAGACACGAGGCTCGAGCGAGACCTGGCCAGAGCTTCGGTGAACCGGATCAAGACGAAGATGCGAACGATTGAGTCGGCGATCATGGCACACGCGACGATGAGCAAACTGATGCAAGCGGAGATGAAACTGTAGCGATGGCGCTCAAAGCGCAGATCCTGAAACAGCTGCGATCGCGGGATGATCACTGCTGGCATTGCGGAGCGACAGACGAATACCTAGTCCCGCATCACAGGATCAACCGCGGATCCGGTGGCTCAAAACAACGCGAGAACGACATCACAAACCTGCTCCTGATCTGCGCCTACTGGAACGGCGTCATCGAATCGCAGGCAACACAGGCCACGATCGCGAGGACCTACGGTCACAAACTCAGATCATGGCAAAAAACAAGCGAGCCCGTGTACGACGCGGTCGAAAATAAGTGGTACGTTCTGTGTCCTGAAGGGAACAAGATCGAGACAAAACACGATCACACCGCATTCTAGGAAAGGAAGAATCATGACACGGAGCGAATGGTTGGCAGCGCTCGAGCAAGAGCGCATGGATACGAGCTACACCAAACGGGAGAGGCTGGCGAAGTTCCCACTCGTCGCCATGTCCCAGCTGGCGCGAACGAAGTGGATGGTCGCATTTCACGCAGGCCGCTACTTCGAAGGATCACGTGACCCTTGGGCCACAAACGGCTGGGCAGCATTCGACAGGAAGGCAGAGCTGATCACAGAGGCAGGGAAAGACCGATGAGCATTGAGGCGATGGCGGCGGTGCTGCATCACTCGAAGGCCAGCGGATCAGCGAAACTCATCCTCCTCGGGATCGCAAACCATCAAGGCGACGCCGGAGCATGGCCAGCGGTCTCGACCTTGGCACGGTACGCGAACATCACAGTGCGGCAGGCACAGAAACAGATCAGGGTCCTCGAGGAAAGCGGGGAAGTGAAGATCGACTACCAGGCCCCCGAGCTGACGAAACACACAAACCGGTACTGGGTGACGGTTCGCTGCCCGAAAGAGTGCGACGGATCCACAGCGCACAGGGTGAACGCTACGACAGGGGGGGGTGAACTCCACGACACCCCAGGGGTGAACGCTACGACACCCGAACCATTAATGAACCATCAAGAACCGAAGGTAGGAAAAGCGACCAGGATCCCTCTCCCCTTTGTGATCACAGATGAGATGCGCGAGTGGGCCAAAGAGAAAATACCAGGGGTGGACATTGACTTCGAGACGGAGAGCTTCATTGACTATTGGAAGGCGAAGCCATATCACGCGACGAAGGTGGACTGGCCAGCGACCTGGAGAGTCTGGATGAGCAAGAACAAAAAGACAGCACAGGGAAACCAAAGGGTGCTGCCGGCTGCCGATGGACCGATCCGGAGAGCTTGGGTGAAGTCCCTCCATAACGAAGGCGACCACTTCGAGTGTCGACCCGGAGAGTTCGGGTGCAAGTGAAAAGCCGAGCGATCGCAGAGCCGTCCATTACACTCGACGGATGGCCACAATCGAATGTGAACGCTGCGGATACCTTTGGGAGATCAACGCGATCCGCAAACGGGTCAACCTTTGCGTTTCATGCAGGGCACGGAAAGTGCAGACGGTTCACACCGGCCAGGGCAAGTGCATACCTTGGCACGGCTACTTTGCGAGAGACGAAGTGACCCCCGTCGACGACGACGGCAAACCCGTCCTACCCGGCGAGCGATCCTGCGGCCGAAAAGATTGTGTCGCACCCGGCCACGTTCGCCCGAGCGTCGGTGGAGACGACTAGACTGAGATCAAACGAAAGGGGCAACCATGGCCATAAACATCCAATTCGATGGTTTCATTGAGGACGTCCGAGAGTTCGACTGGGGTCGCGTATTCAACGTGAGCCACACACAGTGGAAAAAGACCGGGGAAGAGTTCGAAGCGATCGGGAAAGACTACCTCGACGTGACGACAGACGACGCGCACGCCGATGGTGCTGAAGCCGGAGACAAAATCCGTGTGACCGGTCGACTCAAGACGAAACGATTCAACAAAAAGGATGGCAGCACCGGGATCGCGCTGAACGTGCGAGCCGAGAGCTTCGAGATCCTGAAAAAGGGCGATCCGAACAATCGAGGATCAGAGAAAACAGGGCATGCTGCGATGAACGAGATTTGGCCCGTGGCTGAGATCCCAGGAACGGATGATCAAGCGCCCTTCTAGTTAGGCTATCCTAACTAGATGCTGACAATTGATGTGATCGGCAGACCCTCACCGCAGGGAAGCAAAAAGTCGATCGGGAACAACCGCTTCATCGAAAGTAGTAAGTACCTGCCCGCGTGGAGGACGGCGGTCCAAGAGGCAGCGACCGCTGCGATCACAGATCAGGGCTGGGAGATGGCCACGGGGCCAGTGGAACTTGAGATCACGTTCTACCTGCCACGACCAAAGACAGTGCCGATCGCGAAGCGACCCGAGCCGATCACACCGCCCGACATTGACAAACTGATTCGTGGAGTCGCTGATGCGCTGACGATCGCGGGAGCCTACGAGGACGACGCGCAGATCGTGAAAGTTATCGCCCTGAAAAACTACGCCGATGTGCGTGATCCCGGCGCTTTCATCACGATCCGACACGCAGGGATATCATCTCAACTGACGGTCGAACCTTCGGTAAAGTCCTGAAAAGGAAAGGATGGTGATCAAGATGAACACCGAACTCGTACCAGCGATACAAGTCCACACAGGGGACACGATCAAACTGAGCACCGGGAAAGGTTGGACCCGGAAGAACTACAAAGTAGACAGCGTGATCAAGATGGCTCACATCTGGGAGACCGAAAAGCTGCACGGCGTCTGCATGCGGTTCTCGAGCGGGGAAACCGCGTCCATGGCAGACGAAACCATGGTCAAGGTCCTCGATGCTTGAGAATCTAGATCAACACAGGCCACCGCCCAAGTGCAAGATCAAGCGGATCCGTGACGACATGGATGACGCAGATCAGAAACGCCTCGACGACGCCATGGAAGACCAGATCAGCTGGAGCGATTATCATCTCTTCAAAGCCCTGGTCGCGGTCGGGGTGAAAGTTTCCGAGTCCACAGTGAAACGACACAGACAGAAAACCTGCTCATGCTGGAAAATCTAAGCGCAGCGACGCCGCAGCGACGACCCAAGGATCACAGACCAGGGGTCGAGTTCGACGGCAACGAAGGCACAGCGACCACACCGGGATACGACAACGAGCCCGAGAACTTCGACGAATTCCTCCGAGACGCGGGAATCGACCCCGAAGGTATCGAAGTGATACCACCCGTGAGAACGAGCCGCTGGCAGCAGCAGAAAGACGGCGAACTCGTCTGGCTCACCTCGTACCGGTTCACCTTCCGCCGGACAGCGACAGACATCAACCTGCCGGTCCTGATCAGCGAAGCATTCAAGAGCGCCGGCAAGAAAAAACGACTCGAAAAGACCACAGAGAAAACCATGGTGATCGCCTGGTCCGATCTGCAGGTCGGGAAGGTTGACTGGCGCGGAGGATCCGAAGCGCTTGCCGATCGGGTCGAACTGACACGCGCGAGACTCGACGCCATGATCACAGAGCACAAACCGGAGAAAATCCTGTTCGTCGACCTTGGAGACACAGTCGAGAGCTTCCAAAACAAGGCTGACATGCAGCAGGCCGTGACAAACGACCTCAGCATGATGGATCAGGTCGACGTGGCCACCACAATGGCGTGGAGAACGATCAAAGGAATCTACGATCGGGTGCCACAGATCACCTACGCATCGGTTGGAAGCAATCACTGCCAGTGGCGGATCGGGAAGCAAGCGGTCGGCAAACCGACAGACGACTGGGGTGTCTTCATTGGCAGACAGCTGGCGAGGCTTGCCGCCGAAGCAAAAATGAACATGACATTCATCGAACCGCAGCCATGGGACGAAAGCCTCGCGATCAAACCCTGGGACGACGACGACACACACGTCCTCGGTGTGGTTCACGGCCATCAAGCGAACCGGCCAGACAACGTAGGATCCTGGTGGCGCGGCCAAAGCTTCGGGAATCAACCCGTCTCAGATGCCACGATCCTGCTGCACGGCCACTTCCATCACTTGAGAGTGCA
>Ga0208917_1001349_pt1 | contig 12245 bp, 33 predicted proteins | sample DEB08_DNA_10_FD_185500 | JGI IMG/M metagenome (GOLD analysis project Ga0208917, IMG submission 185500) | Aqueous microbial communities from the Delaware River and Bay under freshwater to marine salinity gradient to study organic matter... | ecosystem: Environmental > Aquatic > Marine > Coastal ...
AGAAAGGGGACACGAATGCCCCCCTATTTGTTATGCGAACATGAAACCATTGGTGAAGTCATACTCATTGTAGACGGGGGAAGTTCCTGCCTGTCCAATGAACTTGTGAACGAACCAATTGAAGTTCCTTTGGAATACACATTCGCCCTTGATTCCGTGCTCCGAAAGAATAGCATTCAGACGGGACTTAGTGGTGGCAGACTGATAACCACCATCAAAGATTTGCACGAAGTCATCACCTACAACAGCAATAGTGTTGCCATGGAGACGAACAATAGACTCGTTAGTTTCAGGATCGAAAGTAACAGAAGTGTTACCAGATTGCCAGTTCAGGTTGTTAGAAATGGCGTTGTTCATTTCGCGTTCGATCTTACGCATGGAAGTCGTTTCGTTTGAACTGAGGTTAGTATGGCAGCAATTGGGGGGCAATGGGGAGAATGGTGGACACTCCCCCGACTGTCACATGCCGTTCAGGAAATCTGCCAGTGCTTCGCGATAATCATTCTCAGTCTCAAAGGTCCGACCGTGAATAGTCTTCGGAAACTCTCCCAACTTAGCAGGTTTGGTGCATTCTGCCACGGTGTAACCTTTGGATTCGATGTAATCGGTGTAAACGTTTTGCATCAGGTAGTTGTCAGTTTGAAGTGCGAAAGTGCAGGGGTCAGTGTACATCAGGCAACTAGAAGATTTCGTTAGCAACAACTTCCCATGCTTTGTAGAACATATCCCAAGCAGCATTATCATAAACGAAGGAGTGGACACCTGCCTGCTCACAGACATATTCGTAGCACATATCTACATCAGGATTCATTTCATAAAAGAACCCAGACATGCTGTTGATTGCATCAACAAAAGCAGGATCTTCGATGAGGGATTGAAACTTGTTCTTCATGGTGTGTTCCTTTGACCCTTCTACAATACACGGAAACGGACCCCGTGCCCATTTTGTGTGCCACCTTGCCAACTGGTCGGGCAGCCGACTCAGTTAGTGTTACTTTCCTCCAAAATGTGTGGATAGTATTCTTTCACCTCTTCTAGCAATTCTGCGTCCGAATACTTATCATAACTCTCACTCATGTTATCGTAAAGAATTGCCATCATAGTTTTGATGTCCATGTCATCCAGGATTTGCTGGATCATGTTGTCTTGAAGTTCAGAACGATTCATGGTAGTTTCAGTTAAGAATGTGACGGTAATCGATGGACTTGATGTACCATCCTACCATCGAAGTAATCTCTTCAATCAAATCATCACCATCATCAGCATCCCAAATCGACCCGATGATCTCATCAGTCAGATCCATTGCATCGCTATAACAAAACTCTTCAGGATCATCAAATGCATCATCATCAAAATCAAACTCAATCTCAGTGATTTGGAATTGCATCAGTAATCGTAGTTAGAGTTGATGTAAGATTCTACATTAAACTTCTCTTCTTTCTCCCATTCTTCTTTATACTCAATCACATCGAAGATCTCACCGGGTGCTTCAGCAATCTCAGACCAGAGTTCTTCAAACATGGGGGCAATCCCTGACGACTTGATTACAATACACGATTTTGGGACCTTGTGCGGGTTTGGTGGACAGTTCCCCAACTGGCACAGGGGGTCGGCCGACGCGAGTATAAAAAACTCACGGGGAGTTTGTGTCAGTTTGCGGGAAAGTTTTTGCAGACAGCATCACAAAGTAACTTAATCATTTCATCGGCAAGTTCTTCATTTCCTTGCCCATATTGTGCCGATACAATACAATCAATGTCCTCCATAAGTTGTTCACGAGCAGTCAGCATTTCGAGTTGATTGTTCATTTCCATTTGGGGGCAAAAAACCAGAGAATGATTAAAGAACCAAGGATTACAGTTGTCATCAGTAGCGCGAATCGTTGAGGAAGGGATTGTAAACTGCCTCAACTTCCTCCCACTGGGCATCAGTCAGTTTGCCACATTGTGCTTCCATGAAGTCATAAACCATGCACCAATCGGCATCCATTTCTTCACAGAACTGGGGCAAAGATTGCAGAGCAGAGTAGAACAAATCAGATCCTTTTTTGACCATGAGACTACAATACACGATTTTGGGGGGAACTCAACCCCTCTTGTGCCACTAGTCAGACTGGCACAACGACACCAGCAATAATCATAATCTTGCGGACATCTTTGTAGAATGCCTTACACTCAGGCACGAACACGGTATTAATCCATGCCCAGAAAGTCTTGGCACCTTCGATGACACGAAGCACGAAAAGTTGGGTGCGCTCGGTCATGTTATGCTCTTGCCACTTCTCTGCCACGATGATAGCAACTGCTGCCACGAATGCACAGAAGATCTCTACACCATCCATAAAAGTGTTGAGGTGTTTCTTATAATCAATCTCCATCATCATCTCCACGAAAGCATCAGCGGGAGGGAAGGATTTGGTCAGTTCCATGATAATTTTGAGAAAGAACTTGTGGTGGGTTGATGTAGCGTTTCCCGACCACATTTCTAGAATACACCATCACAAACTCTCATGGGGAGAATAGTGGACAGTTCCCAGATTGGCACACTATTCTCAATAACGAAGGTCTTATTGAGAATCAAATATTATACGTGTGCCAATCTGGGAACTGGTAGTTTAAAAGATATCTGCCAGTTCTTTGATGCTAACATGAACTTTCTCATCACCTTGAAGATCTAGTACTTCTCGCCAGTCTAGATCATCAAACTCTAGATCATCGTAACATTCGATGTCTAGTGTTACACTTACAATTCGTTTACGTGCGTACATGAGAATCTCGTGCGATGTGTGTATATTATACCATATATGATGATACGTGCACATCTCGTAGTGTACACATATCTCGTATATGATTATGCATAATGACGATATGCTAGGTCATTATAATCACATGAATCTCGTGCATACTCATCATCAATCTCGTATGCATCTTGAATATGTGTATACGTATCTCGCATGATATGCTCACACATCTCGTCGAGATCGTATGAATAAGACTCGTTGTTATACTCGTATGCAAACTCGTAGTCGGTTTCGTACATGGTTCTCGTAGAGATTGATGTTACCTTGTTATTATACTGATATCTCGTCGAGAAGTCAAGTGCCCCTCGTCGAGATTCATAAGTTGTCATAATAATATATATGTACTTCGATTATTTTATGTGTGGGTTCTCAGATTTTTGTGCGGGGGTGCTTGACAAAATGCTCCGAGTGTGATAGCGTGCGGACTAAACTTGCATAAGGATGGAAGGTTTATCACAAGAACCAGAGACCTTTATGAGACATAAGATGGAAGGTTTATCACAAGAACCAGAGACCTTTATGACGGGTTTATTCATACTATTCTCAATAAGATATTGCAAATGAGAATCAATAAAGAAATAAAAGAAACATATTTATAAACCTATTTAAAACCTATTTTTAATCACTTTTTAACATAAAACAGTATAATACTATACCATTTACTAAATTCTACCCCACTTACCGACAGGACACTCAGAGACACCAAACTTGACCTTAGTACCCATATGACAACCACACTCTCTACAACGATTCTGTCTTACACTATAATACTCACACTTCTTACATACATCTAACCTTTCTCTCTGTTGTTCTTCGGATACTATGAGTTTAGTTTCATTAGAGGGTGAGATATCAATAACATTCTTTACCACTTCAAATGTAAACTTTGCAAGATTCTTTCCTTGTTCATTAATAGATGGAAATTGTTCTTCTTTCATCAATCATATCCTCCCAGATAGAACCATCCTGTGATTATATACTTATTCCCTTCTAATACCATTCCCCCTCTATGTGTATGTGTATAACCTGCTGGCCATAACAATAACTTTCCCTTCTCTGGTTGTTCTCTCCTTTTATAATACAAGAACTCTGTTTCTCCTCCTTTAAAATCATCATTCAAATAGACCATCCATACAATCACTCTTCTACAATGTTCCAGGGTTGAGTTTTCATCGTGCCAGACATGATAACCTCCTCCTGGTGGTGTCTTCTGTACCTTCTGAACAATAGAATACATAGGCAAATCTTTTAATGTACCAAACACCTGTCGATACTCTTCTAAACATTCCTGCATTGGATCATACAATACAGATAAAGGATCATAGTCAAGTGATGGACCCATTGAATGTAAATCATATGCCCAGTCAAACCTTCCGGCATTGGAGTTCGGAAACTGTGTGTCTTCACAATAGACATCATTAATCGATTGGTAATAATCAAATGTCCTCATGATCTCATCACAGAATTCGTTGCTGTAGATGTCTGAGTATGATCCGATGAACTGTGAATACTCACCCTTCAGTTTCGTATTTTCGTATGATGTGTTCATAATCGGGATACTTATCAATGATTACTTGTTTGAGCTCATTATAGTGTGCATTGTTCCATTCTTCATCATTTGAGATCCATTTGTCTAAAGGACAATCTCCCCAGGGATCCTGAATCTTATGTGGCAGATAACAACCACACCGTTTACATCCTTCCTCTGGTTCATCAAAGTATTCGCATGATTCACAGATTGACCATCGTTCTTTTTGACAGTTCGATGATGAATGAAATGGATGATCCGCTTCCTGTAAGAAGAACTCATCCATGAATTTAAAGATTAAATCTTTCAGTTCCGTGCTTGCACTTTCCATATTATAACATAAAAGTCATATTATATATCCTGAATCAGTCCCTTGAGTGTATCATCAGTATAATAGGTTACCTTGGCATTCTTTTTAAGTACAGCTCTTCCCGCAACTCCTCCTGATGCAGGAGATTGTCCCCACTCTCCTCCCGGTTTTCCATCACCTCCGGGATTTCCTGTTGATGTTGAACCACTACAAGAGTTGCTAGTACCTGGATTACCAGAACCACCTTCAAGTGATTCATTCTGATAACTATATCCCCTACCGGATCCGCCAGCACCACCAGTTCCTCCGACACCACCGGTGGTGGTGTATATAAAATTGCTCTTACATACTGAAGTGCTACCATTACCACAGTGATATCCAGTCTTATTTGTTGAATTCCATCCACTGCCTCTTCTTGTTCCACCACCACGACAACGATTTCTTACACCATTTGGATTTCTTGATACTTCTGTTTCTCCGGATTTACATGCCGACTTTCCACTACCAGTCTGTCCCACGTGACTCACATTTCGAGTAACCTCATTCGAACCAGAACAGGTTAGGTCTGAACCAGCATTACCAGCAGTTCCACCAGAACCACCTCCACCACCAGCCCAGATCTTACCATAAGATCGAATCTCAACATTACTTTTTGTATTAATATTGTTCACATATAAGGCATCACCACCATTGCCACCATCTCCAGGCTCAGTAGAAGGACTGTACTCAAGTTCTCCTGGTACAATAGTAGTTGTTTCTGTGGTTACTGTCAGATCCTGTTTTGGTGCATAGAATTCTGTTCGAAGGTAGGTATACCCAGATGATGAACCTTCATTGTTTGAAAGGGACCACAGTGTTTCGGAACCATTATCTAATGCATAGATTGGTGTGGTATTTGCGGGTTGAGAACCATAACCAGGGTATGCATATCCCATACTTCCACTATCAGGAAAACCTGGACCATTATAATCTCTAATTGATATTGTTCCTGGTGCTTGTGACGTAAAGATCCTACAGAGTCCCCCTTCATCATTGTATCCAGCCGGTGGTGAACCAGTGGTAACAAAATGATCTCCCGTGGTTGGATTGTAATATCGTCTAATTTGTACTCTTTTGTAGGTTGTACTAGTAGTGGTTACCTCCACAGTGTCCTGTCGCACCGATGATGCTGCTTCTCCCGGTATTCCTGATTCACCCCCTTGACCTAAAATTTCTCCGTTTTCATCAACCTCAATCTCTAAGTTATACAAGTTCCCAATAAATGACAGTGCATCCTTGGAAGCATCATCTGCATAAACAGTTCCAGTTACATCAAACGTCTTCGGTACATTCTTTGATAGATTATTATTCCAGGTGTCGGTATTCGAATCACTATAACTCAGTTCTTCATCCGATCCACTCTGTGTGACCAAATAAGAAGTAATCGTATCTCTCAATGAATCGACAGTCCAGTTACTCACAGATTCCACATCGGCGTTCTCTGTTGCGTCTGGTATTCTTGATGTAATCGTCGATTCATCATCCCAATCTACTTCAGAATCATCATTTCTTAAATATGTACTCGCCTTGATATTAGTCGCACTGCCACCAAACTCTGTACGAATCTGAGAAAATGAAATTGGATTACCCGCACCACTGGTAAAATGTTCGGTCTTTGTAATGTTGACTGCCATTATTATGACGCTTTTTTGTTATTTATTGTGGTACATACTTGATCGCAACCGTAAAACGATGTCGTGTTCGAAATGATGTCGCACGATGTTGAATCATTCCATCGAACATGACTAATCGATTTGGTACTGGTGGTACACCTAGAATATTCCCGTCCAGATAAAATTGTGTTTCACCTCCATCATTTAAATCCCAATATTCACTGGCATAGTATAAAAATGTGATTCCTTCTCCATCAACATGAAAATAGGGATTTTCGTTTGGTACAAAACAATTAATATACATTCGGTATAATGTCATATTTTGTAGAAATGCACTCTTATCATTTAATCTTTTTTCAAATAAATGATAGATCTCATTTCCCCCTTCAATCTCACTAATCATCCCGGTTGGAGGAAGATTATCATCATCTATTTCACCATAAGTGTACGGGCAGTTATGACAATAATCAAGAACTTTCATCGATTCATTCTCATTCAGAAAGTTATCATCATATTTAATTGTTCCCTTCCATTCCATAGGACAATAACCTCAGATTAAATGCGACCGTGATACGTGGATTGTTTGGTGTTGGTTTTGATTTTGCAACGTGATGAACCAAATAAGATGGAAAGATTAATAGATCACCTTCCTTGACTTTTGGTGTCCATCTGGATACATGATGATTCGAATCCATCTCAAATGAATGTGATCTTAATGTTTCAATCGGATCATGAAATGTTGTTGATGTGTGCTCTTCTTCATCATACTTTAAGTAATGAATACAAGAGTAATGTACAGAAGGAAAAAATGGTGTCGGATTAATGTGATGATGTTCTTCCTGATATTCTCCATCGATGTAATAGTTGAACCAAATATCCTCCAGTGAAAAACTCACTGGTTTGTCAAATACTGAACTCACATATTTCATGTAGAGTTGATGTATTTTCTCAGACTCAAAGATTTTATGATTCAGTTCATCATTGTCAAATGATGTGGTCAACTTATCAGTCAACCAATCATCAGGAATTGGTAGATTCTTCTCTTCATAACACTTCTGAATTGATGGCAGAACTTCTCTCTGAATCACAGAGTTCTCTCTCACATTCGTATGATATATGGTGACTGGAAAGAGTGTTCTTTTATAATGATTTCTCATTGTGGATCAATGTATCTTCCTTCCTGTGATTTATATGTATCCTCATCATTCCTTCGGTTCTTTACATATTCCAACTGATGCCAGAACTCCGGGAAGCACAACACACAACAGTGAGTCTTTTTATGTATCGGACAATCTTTGATGTTCTCATCATCCTTACACCTCACACCAATCTCAATCGTAATGTATTTGGAATCAACAAAATAAACCCATCCTTTAAGAACGGGTCCGTATGATGGTGTCCAGATCACATAATCATCGACTTGTGGTGTGTATTTCATATGAATGCTGACATCAAAGGACTGAGATTGAGTTGCATTGCACTGTAAGGACTTGTGTCCTCTATTTCTACTTTATCACCGACTTGTTTGGCATTGATGGGTGCATAATAGCACTTTGTCTTTGTATTATAGAAACCCCAGATTGATTTGGGAGTTTTGTTGGTATAAGAAAACTGGCCGTGATTACAAACCCAGACAGCAAGAATATTACGCTTGAACTGTTCAACTTCATAGGAATAACCTTTTGGTGGTTGATGTGGGAATGAAAAATCAATGATCACTTTTCTCTTACAACACGAATACGATCGGGTGCACCACCACGTGAATACAGAAACTCCAGTAGTTCTTTGGCACGTTCTTTCGTCAGGTTTTGATACTCTGGACCTGCCACTGTCCAACCAACGGTCAGTTCTTCTTCGATTCGGTAACGCTCTTGACTCATTTTTTTAAGTGCAGAATACATCTATTATACCAGATTCGTGCTCTTCCGCCAACTTAAGTTTGGTGGACTTCACGATCTGTTCCATAATCAGGTGACCATAATCACTCTCCAGTTGCTCTTCATTGGATAGAATGTCAAAGGCATCCTGATCATTTTCGGCAATCAATACAACCAGTCCACCATATTCGGATGCGGGAAATGGCACCCAGTAGTCAAGAACATAAAGATAACTGTCTTTGGAGCTCATAATAGACTGATGTAAGTTTAAGATTTAGATATTGCTCATAGGGATTATCTTTGATTAAATTGAGAAGGTTTGAAACTTGTTGTTGTGCCAGTAACAACTTTTCTTTTTCTTTCACAGAAACTCCTGCATAAAATAATCAACCGTCAGTTCCATCTTGGATGCGGTATTTTCAATAAACTCATCCGCAATTTCTGGGGCATCCTCTTTAATTATGGCATACCAAGAATACCAAAGAGATGGATTTGTTGCTGGTGTCACCGACATTTCAGAAAGATGGTTCAATGATTGGTTCATAACGGATTCCAAGTTCACTAGAGTCTAGTTGTTCATAATATCCATACAACTTATCATAGAGAGTTGAAACACTTCCACATTCTCTGGCAATCAATCTCTCATCACGAATGTCAAGTTGTTGAAGTGCAGAAAGCACAATCCCCAACTCATTGACATTCATATCAATACAAATCTCCGTTTTCATTCTTCAGTAACTCCTTCAGTTGTTGAACAGTTTCTTGCATACAGGAACGGGAATAACCGGCAGCATAAGGGTAACCTTGATCACTCTTTTCAGGTGCAGTATAACATATCTGAATCGCATTTTCAAGTCGATCAATCATATACTCAATGCGACTAATAGAAATGTGAGTGGTTTTCATAGTGAAAGAGTCAATTGTTCGAATTGAAGGTGATCATCACAACTATCAGAGTCATGAAGATCAAGCATATCAGTATCAACATGCTTGACCAGTTTGTCGAAAAGAAAGTTAATAAACTCTCTGTCTTCTTGAGTAATCATCACCAGCGAATGTAAGTGTGGTCAGGATAAATGCCCATCTCTTCACAACGACACTCATAGACAATGCGCTTGAGCATCTCAATGTCCATGTCCTCAACCTCTTCCAGAATGTCCTGACGAAGTTCTTGGAGTTCGGTGTCGTTCATTGGGTCGTTCCCTTGACTACCTTAGTATTATAGGGCATCTGAGGGGTCTGGGAAGACCCCTTGTGCCACTTCTTAGACTGTCTCCTCCTGACGGAAATAGAGACCGGCACGTTGCATCATATCAATCAGTGCTGCCTGAATCTCCTCTAGTTCTTCTACATCAGCATCATTCTCCCAAAAGTCAACAATATCAAACTCTTCAAAGTTCACAGTTCCGTTCTGATACATTGGAGCATAGAACAGTTCACCCTCAGTACAAACAGTGTAGACACATCCGTGTTCCTTAACAGTCAGAAACACACCAGAGAAGTTGACATTCATGAGAAAAAGTTGTGAACGATGACTACAATAAGAGCAAAGAAGTAAAACATCAACAGTAAACAGGAGAGTAATCTTTGCCAGTGTATGCTTCCAGGTTGAAGTCGGACACAGTAGCACCATTGGCAATGTAGTTGTTCACATCATACACCATATCAGATTTGGTACGGGTAGTGAAAGAAGTCATCTGCTGAGAGAGTTCTTCAGTGGGGTGCCAAATAACACGTTTCACAAAACGCTTACCGGTGCCAACGGGATAGAAGTCGATCTGGGTGGCAGAGGTTTGGAGTTGCATTGGGGTGTTCCCTTGATTACCTTAGTATTATAGGGCACCCAGACGGTCCTGAAAGACTCTGTGTGCCACTTCTAGGACTGTCACCCCATCAGAACCCGATCTGTCTTGTAGAGTAGGATTTCTCTTGCTTTTTTGGCAGCAAATCCGTCCTCTGTTTTCTTCCTTCGACCAGCAGTGTAGGTGATGTCAAAGTAATGAACCTGCATTGACCTTGATTGATCATCAAACCAGTCATCATCTGCACGGTTAGCAACAAAAACTAAATTTTGTGCATCGGCAAAGTCCAGAAGAGAGGTCAGTGCCTCATCCCCGAATCCGTTGCCATAATCTGCAAAACTATCACGGTAGGGAGGATCAAAGAAGAAGAAACCGTTAGGATCGTTCTCTACGGCATCTTTCCAATCACCACTCTTGATTGTTACATTCTGAAGTGCATTGTGCCACCAGTTCAATACATCACGATCATAAACTTTGTCTTTCTGATTCAACAATCCAGCAGGAGTGCCATACCTTCCGTTAGTATTCTTGTTCAGTTGGTAGATACCATTGAACCCAGTCTTCATCAGGAAGTAGAGTGTGGCTGCCTCAAATGTTGGACTCCATTCCTGATAGTTCCAGGCATGAAGATGACGGGTATCAAAGTAGAACTTCTTACGATCATCTTTGCTCAGTGGCAGATACTGAGATTCAAGACTGTCCAGACGTTGTTGAAACTCAGTCAGGTCAGTCTTGATTGCTTTGTAGATATTCACGACATCAGAGTTGATGTCATTGATTACCACATTCTTTGGTTGGTAGGTGTTCATCACATGGACGAACATTGCCCCACCACCAAAGAATGGTTCATAATAAGTTTCGAAGGCAGTGGGCATAAAAGGTGCATAATGTTTCAGCACCTTTGTCTTACCACCTGCCCAAATAAACAGAGGTTTCATTTAGATAGAGATTTTGGTTACTTGTCAACTTTCATTGCGTTTAATATAACCCCCAGGTGTGGTGGCATCAATCATAGGTTCCCAGTTGGGGAAATAAGATCCGACATAATCTTCAATTCCAAACTGTTGATACATTCCAGTATTCAGTTTAATAAGTGCATTTGCCATATGAAAAGCAACAATGTGTCGGTTTGTTTTAGTTACAGTGTATTCACCATAATCACGGATGAGCATATAAGGTTTTTCAGTTTCTTTACCGATACCAAGTTGAATACAAGCAATGGTGCTGTTAATGATTTCGATTTGAGTCGTGTTTTTGAAAAGACCAAGCATAATCAGAGAGTGTTTTGAGGGAACAGAGTGTTGATGCGTTCTTCAATGACTTCAATCATTTTATCATTGATGAACTCTTTTGTAAATCCATATTCAGTTGTAATGTAGGCAGTATTGGAACCAGGATTGTACTGATTGAAACCTTCCAGGTGAGCAACATTCAGTGCCTTACCGATAGTGCCATCTTCATATGCACCTTCACCAGTACAGAAGGTGACGTAAGAAACATCAGGATTGATCTTACGGCAGATGAAATTGTTCTTGAACCATCGCTCAATAGCGTTACCACGATCCTGCTGCTTCTTACCTTCCATCACGGCAATCAGCACACCACGATAGAACCAGGCACCACCATCGGGTTCACATGCACCTTTACCACCAGGAATCTGATCCTTAGTGAGTTTCTTTTGCAGTACAAGTTCCGGATACTTCTTAGACAAGACTGCAAAAACAGACTCTTTCAGATGCTTACACTGCTCATCAAGTTGACGTGCTCTAGCATCAGTGGCAACTGTGCCTTTCTGAATACCACCTTTGAACTGATAAGTGTTGCTCATGTTTTCGTCTTCAGGAAAAAGAAAAGTGGTTTTCATTGGAATCAGTAAGCATAAGTGGACAGATTGCGAGCAGGGACGTGATAACCATCATCGGGTTTGTTCACATCATAAACCCAAATCAACTCATCTTCGTGTGCCTTGTAAAGTTTGAACCCGAACATGGGAACCAACTTTACCATGAGAGCACCCCAGTGGTACTCGGTTTCAAAATCAAAGGTCATTGCGGTTCCCTTGTTTGTCTTCTTATTATAGGGCATCCATCAGTCGGTTGGGGAAGGATCGGACCACTTCATCGACTGGCACACTCTGTTTGTCAGTTAGATACCAAACATATAGTCTTTCTTCTTCTTCCCGTGCCTCAATCTCATGTGGTTGATACCAATACTCCCAATTCTCCACTGGTACTTTAGAATAACACAATTTTCCGTATCGCTGTCGCAGCGAACCA
>Ga0208917_1001351_pt1 | contig 12226 bp, 5 predicted proteins | sample DEB08_DNA_10_FD_185500 | JGI IMG/M metagenome (GOLD analysis project Ga0208917, IMG submission 185500) | Aqueous microbial communities from the Delaware River and Bay under freshwater to marine salinity gradient to study organic matter... | ecosystem: Environmental > Aquatic > Marine > Coastal ...
GCGCCTCTACAGGCTTAATCAGGGGGGTACGATAGTATTCAGAATACTTTTGATACATCTCCATGATTGCTTCACGATTAGCTCGCTGCTGTTCAACAGGAAGCTTTTCGAACATATCAATCATGGTATTCATGCTGGGCTTTTCGGGCCTGAAGATGTTACCAACCAAGAAGCCTACTTGCTCTTTGGACATACCGTTGTCCAACAAGACCTTGATAGCTTCATCTCGCCCTAGCAGTTGCTCTGCTGCCATATACTTCGTGTATAAATCTTGCTGATATTCATATAGTTTGTTTTGGCGTTGCTCGTAACGAGTCCCAACGGCCTTGGCTTCCATTCCAAACTTAACCTGAGGCCGCACAACATTTTGAGATTTGTAGTTGTAGTCTCTAATTGCATACATCAAAGCGTCTTTAGGGTTCAGCTCAGTAAACCGAATACCTGTAAAGTTAGTAAACAGCTCCGCCCGTAAGTCTTTAGGCTGTCCAGTGTTCTTGTTAGGAATCTCAAGAGCGGCGCCTGCAAGGTCTCGGAGACTTTTGATGCTTCCCGGCTCAAAGGCAAGGGCAATGTGTTCAAAAGCATTAATAGCTTTTTCAGTTTTAGGAATCCCTGGAGTAAAAAGCTGCTTACCGTCAAGAGTTCTACCGCTATCAGAATAATAGGCAACGCCTACATCCGCCACTGCTTTTGTGAAAATAGCCTCTTCAATATAGGGAGCTAATAGTGCTTTAGAGCCTTCAAATATTGCATCACCTAGTACCTGATCTAATTCGTTTTCTCTTATTGTCCCGTCTTGAATAGACTTGTAAGCGTTCCTAAATGGAGTAGAAACAGCACTGTAAGAATTTATGAACTGAGTATCATTGGCATACAGCTTACCATCAATCCTCACAAAATTACGAGGCGCCCGAGACCAAGGAGTTTCAGATAGATATTGAGCAGCCTCTGCTTCATCTGGAGTTAGACCCGCCAGTTGAGCAGAACCCTGTGCAATGGCTTCCCAGCCATACATAGTAGCTACATACCCGCCAAGACGCTTTAGACCACGATTTCTTAAAGTACCGTTACCTGATTTTACTTCCCTGTATCCTTGCTTAAGGATGTTGGCACTGGTACGCCAAATCTCAGTCGGGAATGAAACGAAGTTACCAATGGGCAGATACTTAACAGCCTTGATACCCTTTGGCACCCTGTCATAATTAGGGAACGTGTTCTGTACAATGTCGGCTGCACGGGCTTCAAGAACTTCTAACGGCTCGTCTGGAAAAGCTTTCTTTAATACGTCCAGCTCATATTCAAAATTAGTTACTTTATAGAAGTCGTCTACGGCCATGTAGATTTCTTCGGGAAGTTTCTGAGCTTCTTCACTGAGGCCATAGCCTTTGAGTTTTTCAGAAACCTTCCGAGCAAAGGTGTCTGCCTTAGTCTCAAAACCAGTATCTAACAAAGCCCGGAATTCGTTAACTCGGACGTTGGTGTTGATGATTCCTAGGCGCAGATATTTCTGATATAGTTCGTCTAAGGCTTCATCTCCACCCTGAGAGATGCGGTTCTTCAATACCGACAAGGTTTGCATGCCCTCGCGGCCAAAGGGATTAGTACCGTTAGCCATGCCAAACTGCGCACCGCCAAGAATATTCCTTAGGTGAGTAACGTGACTATAGATGGTCTTAACCATCTGTGTCCCGCCCTTTAAGGTCAGGAAGTTTTTATATAGTTCTGCAATAGCCAAATCACTATCCCCGAACAACATTGATTCTTTTTCTTTTAGGGCCGTAAAAATTTCAGGAGTGGTGTATTTACCATCAAGTACAGAATTAGTACCTGTAATTTCTTTAGTAAAAGATACACCATCAATAGAAATCTGACTATCAAAGATATAGTTATCTGCGCCTAGCTTATTAATAGACTCAAAGAACTTATTGGTCTCGACAAGTCTAGCCATCTTGCTGACAGTTAGTACAATGTTTTCTGAAGGCTCAGTGATCTCTCCCATGAGCTTTCGAATAGGCTCAGGGATATCTTTACGACCTTGAAGGATTTCGGTATTAACGCGCCGGATGCCTTGGTAATATTCAAATACTTTCTTTTCACCATCGACTTCCCCAAGGATACTTTCGACAACGCCTTTAGCTTTTTGGAAGGCCTTCTCAATGCTAATGTCTTTATCAGCACCAAGGATAGTATTGGCAATATAGTCAGTTGCGTTTTGTCGAATATTCTCTGAAGGCTTGTACCCAGTATCTTCAAATAATCGGTAAGACCTGCGGAGATAAGACCCTGCATTTTCGGCGATAGCCTCCCTAAATTCATCATTAGGGATAGATGAATTAATAATGCGGCCAGACATTTCATCGATAAGGTCACGAGCCTGTTGAACTTCTTTAGCAATATTCTCAGGCAAGGGAACATCTAGCTCCTCGCCAACAAGGGCCCTGTTGATCCTTTCAACTAGTTCTGAGCTATCTACTTCATCACCAATAGCCCGGATAGCTTTTTGTAATCGATTAGAAATACTTTCGGCCTGGGCTACAACCTGCCGTTGAGCGTACTGAGCGTCGTTAAAGGCATTATAAGCCTTTGGAGTAAAGTAACCCTCAGAACTAAACACCTGCTGCATAAAGCGCTTAACGCCTGAGCTGTTCTGTTGCAACACCTGAGCAACACCTTCAGGAGTCTCATTGAACTCTACGGGGTCAGGAACTGCCCGATAGTCAACAGTCTCCCTAGCCTGCTGAAGATAATCAACAACAAGTTTAGATTTTTCTTCGGTAGTTAGTTTACTTAGGGTTTTGTTGTATGTTGCCTTAGCGGCCTTGGCAGCGGCTGCTGCGCCCCCAAGAATAGCTTCAAAGGCCCCTCCAAGCACCACACCTTCAGCAATGAGTTTAGCTCGCCGCTCAAGAGTGCCATCGTCTTTCTTGACTGCAAAGAAGTCTACTAGGTCTTTGGTGATTCCTTCGGCCTGAGCAAGCCCTGCTTCATCAAGAACATTAGCAAGGTTATCTTCACCGTTATACAGAATTTGATCAACAGCAACACCAGAGGCAACACCCTGTACAAGGCGAGGTAGGGCTTTGACAAGCTTGGTGGACATAGAAGCCGCACCGCCAACAAGGTACGGTGCAGCACTGAACACCATGCCCCCTACGGTCTCAGGGCTTTTTATCTTTGCATCTGAAGTGATAATTTCTTCTACAGGGACTTCTGAGACTCCCTGGCTAACGTCACGAGCAATCGTCTCGGTCATGCGGCCTTTGTAGGCTTCCCCAACGCTAGTATCCATACCGGCGGCCTCGCGGGCCATCTGGATCAGCTCCATAGGTAAGTTAGCAATAGACGCGCCCGTGCGAGTAATAACACGAGCGTAGTCTTTGGCGAAGGTTTCTTCAGTTGCTGCGGGGACTTCTGGCCGAGTGTCTTCAAAGGCCTTGGGGATTTCATCCTCTAAAAGCCGTTTGCCTCGGTACTTTGCTATAACCTCGTCATCAGTAATATCTTCGGGTACGTCAGTAATAACGTGCCCGTCGGGCATGGTTACATTCCTCAATGCCATAGCTTAAGTACCTTTAAATTTGAGAAAAGGAGGTAGCGCCCGTCACTGCTTTTTCAGATCGTTCCATCAAACTATTTATCAAAGCGGCAACGCCCCGGATAGCTTCGTCCTTTTCTTCAGGAGTTCCTTGTTTCATGATGGCAAGAAACGCTTGAATATCTACAGCATCGTTAAGCAACAGTTCTTGGAAGTTGATGACCTGTTCTTGGCGGAAAGCATCGCGTAGATTATTCTTTTCAACAGTTAAGCCGTTATAAATTTCTGCAAGCTTTCGATATTCGGCAATAGAACGAGGCTGCTCAGGATTAATAGGTTCTTTCTGTCCAGTTACTTTTGGGTCTCGGGCTTGTCGAACAAACTCAGCAAAGGCTGGAGTAGTTAATTCATCACGAGCATTAGTCCCGTAGTTAAACGTAGACATAAGAGACTTAACGGCAGCCGATTCGGTTTCTTCATTGTTCTGAAGCTCAGTGGCTAGTACAGGTTTTTTCTGTTCTGTTTTAACTTCGCCAGTATTGCGGTCAGTGCGCTGAACGGTCTCGCGCTTATAGATGTTGTCACCTAGCTCAACGTATTCAACTTTAGTAGACTCTAGGAACCGCTCTTCTTCAGCAGGCTCAGGGACTACAAGGTTTGCAAAATCATAGGAGCCTTGAAGGTCTTTAGTGCGCTTGTATTCTTCCATAAAGACGTTTAGCTTTTCGGCATTCTGAGCCATGCGCCCATTAGTAATGGCATTCAACGCATCTTCTTCAACATCCTGGGCACTGCGTCCCGTGAAGAAACGGCCAACGCTACGGGTAGCCGCATCAAGAAGATTAGTTGCCCGTGCATCCTTAGCGTTAAGGGCGAGCATGTTGTCAAAGTCTTCTTGAGACCCCAGGTTACTAGCGGCTCCAAGAGCTTTCTCATAGGCTGCGGCTTGTTGCTCAGCCATCTTACGGACTTCGGCGGTTACCATTTCATCATAGGCCCCTGCAGGCCCAACACGATCAAAGGGAACAACTTCCTTTGCACGAGCCTCAAACTGAGGGCGCATGCGGTCAGCAAAGAAATCAGTCGAGGACATGCCTGAGTTTTCGATTTCTTTCTGAAGGCCATAAATGCTTGCTTGGTTGCTTAGGGCAGACTTGTATTGTGCCTTGGCTGCAAAGACATCTTCGTTATTAAGAAAGTTACTCATGTTGTTTGCAAGAACTTGATTACCTACTTTGTAACCAATCGTAACTCCAAGACCAGTCAGCGCTGCTTGTAGTTGTTCTTTTTCACGACGCTTGCGGTCTTTTTCTTGGCGGCTTCGCACCCCAGCAAGAATAGATTCACCAAACTGTTCAATAGCCATTATTCTTGTTCCTCTTCTTCAGCAGGAGGCGCTAACAGACTACCGGGGATAGGAACCTCTCCAGTCTCTTCTTGTTGTTTAATTTCGTTAAGAAGACTTTGAGGAGGCTCAATGTCCGTGATAGCCTCTTCCATCTTTTTGGTTAACACGCCTTTGGGAACAACACCAGTCTCACGCATCTTACGCATGCGCTCAACCTTCTCTTTTTCGAAAGTCACCCCAAGGACTTCTTCTTCTTCAAGATCGTCTTCGTCTTCGCCACGATAGATAACGGGGTCAATACCTGCTCGTTCTGCCAAGGCTAATAACATATAGGCTACCGGCTCTGCCAACATAAGCATCAAATCAGGATTCCACTTACCTTCAGTGAAGCCCGTGAAGATCAAGGTCTGAGCAATATCCATGATAGGCATGTCATCAAGCAACAAACGCATCAAGGGGATATAGTTTTCTTCTTGAATAAGATTATTGAAAATATATTCAGAAGCCTCATGAATGGAAGTATATTGAGGCGGTCGCTCATAGGGCGCAGGATTATTAGGATCAGAGGTTAGACTTTGACCCGGAATAGGCCGCCCAGTGTTCGTGATGACATTTAGATAATCTTGATTCATGTTTTATGCCATTCCATACATAGGGGTTTGGAAGCCATAGGCTTGCATGTTACGAGCGTAGGTTGCGTCATTGTAAATACGAGCATTAAAACCGAAGGGGTTTTCAGCAATAGATACTTGGTTTTGATCTAAGTAGCTAACAGGATCAAAGGCCGGTTGAGCATATTCTTGACCAATACTGGCAAAACCAATGTCAGGTACTGCAGACTGACGTACATCGTAGGTGACCTCAGGAGGCCCCTGAATGGCCGCCAGGGCTGCGTCACGGGGAAGGGTCGCTAGGCTTGCAACGCCCGTCTTAACAAATTGCTCAGGGGCGCCTACAATAGCCTCCTTGGTCCTAGAAACAATACTGGAGCCTGCCCGAGAAAGAAGACTGGGTTGAGTAGTTACCGCTGCCTGGGTAGTTGCTGCATCAACAACAGGCGCAGAAACCTCTTGAGCAGCCCTAAAGCCTTCAACAGCATCGCCCAGAGTTCCTTCAGGAACCGCAACTTTCATTGGGTCTTTATAAGGCTGCATTGTTTCTGGAAGGTCTTCAAGCATTGAATCGCTAAAGGTACTACCCGTATCAGTACCGGCTAAAGCTGTTTCTGCAGACCGAGTAGTAGAGAAAATATTTTCAGCAGTCAGCGTATCCATCTTAAACAAATCACCACCCTTTGCGGCAACATCATGGATAGCGGTTGAAGCAGTTTCCCAGATATCTCCAAAGTTCTGCATATTAGAAATATCCCAGCCCATCTTGCCAACAACATCGGTCAGACCAAGTTTATTAAGGGTAGTTCCTGCAACTTGTCCTACAACCTTAAAGACACCTTCGGTAATGCTTCTAAACATGCTTCCCGTTTTAGTGCCAATGTTAACTGCTGCGTTGATAACCTGTCCTGCACCACGAACAACAGCACCACCGATACCACCAAGGGTGCTTCCCATCAACGAGCCAGCTAAGTTTCCAAACATTGATCCCATCATTGAGCCAATGCCAGGGAGCAATAAACCTAAACCGATTTGGCCTACAATCCCCAACTTACCCATGAACTTTCCGACTTTGCCAACGGCTTTTTTAATGCCGCTTCCAATTTTTTTAAAAGCTTTTTTAACGCCTTTAAATACTTTCTTGAAGAATCCCATTATTAGCTCCCGAGCAAATTTGAAATGGTGTTAATCAAGGTAGAGATATTAGTGCTGCTTTCATTAGAAGCGCTTGTCTCGTTACCAATAGCCGTGGCATACAGTTGAGTCTTCCGAGTTTCTTCGTTCTCATAAGACTGTCGGATGTAGGCGGCTTCGTCCCTCAATTGCTGCCAAAGGTTTTGCTGTTCCATCATGGTCATGTTAAACAAATTCATGACGTTTTGTTGGTTAGCAGCATTGATGGCTGCAGTATTGATAGTGTTGGCTTGACGCCGCCACGCAACATCGGCCTGCTCAATAGCTTGACGATTAGCCGTATTAAACTGCTCTCGTTGTTGTTCAAGCTGAGTATTAAACTGATTAGTTTGGTTAATCATTTGAGAATTAGCCAACGAAACTTGCGTAGCGTTCTGAGCGTTCTGAGCAGCAATGCGGTTTTGTTCAGCGGCGTTAAACTGACTCATAGCATTCATTTGAGCAGTATTAAACTGCTGAGTCTGTGATGCAAGACTTGCCATGAACTGATCTGCTTGCTGTTGATTAGCAGCATTGAACTGACGCGCTGCATTCTCAGCGGCCTGATTAGACAACAAGGTTTGTTGGGCCTGTTGCTGATTCAACACACGAGCCTGCTGATCGTTCTGAAGGTTTGCCATGTCCATTTGCAGGAAGGCTTGGGCGTTCTGGGCTGCAAGGCGCGTATTGGCATCAAGGTTTGCAAGGTCCATAGAAGCCATAGCCGTTGCATTCTGCATAATGGCCTGTTGATTGGCGTCAAAGGACTTCACCGTCATGGTTTGCATGAACTGGCTGTTAGCTAGAGCTGCCTGCTGGTTTGCATCAAATTGTTTCATGTCCAGATTAGCATCAATCTGAGCATTAAACATTGCAGCCTGCTGAGCGTTAGAAAGATTTTCAAGACCCATCTGCTGTGCTAGCTGCGCATTAACCTGAGCCGCTTGCATGCGCTTCTCGTACTGCTGAAGCTCAGCAACATTCTGGGCACTCATGCTTTCAGAGTCTGCTTGATTCTTTGAAGTCAGGTTAGCAAGAGAGATACGCTCTTCCATGCTCAAGCGGGCTAGATCGGCCTGCTGCTTAAGCTGCTCGTTCTGAGACATAACCTGAACATAGTTGTTCAGCTCTTGAAGACGGAACTTGTTCTCTTCGCTAAAGTTTGCTGCATCTGCTGAAGCTCGCTCTTGAAGATTCGCAAGCTCCATCTGTTGCTCGTTAGCAAGATTTGCAAGGTCCATCTGCTGCGCAAGCTGCGCATTAGTCTTGCGAAAATCAACAAGAGTATTAAGGTTTGCAAGGCGCGTCTGCTGCTCTGCGGTCATGTTGGCCCGAGCAGTAGTATTCTTTTCGCTAAGTTCAGTCAGCTCAACACGAAGAGCGGCATCAAGATTTGCAGCGTCGGCCTGTTGATTTAGTTCGGCTTGTCGAATCTTTCGATTGATTTGGGCGTTGTAGGACGTTAGGCGCGCCTGCTGATCGGCATTGAGGTTTTCGGAACCTGCACGATTCAAAGCCTCAAGATTTGCAAGATCAGTCTGTTGTTGTTGAGAGAAAGACTGCGTAATGATCTGTTGCTTTAATTGGGCGTTCTGCGAAGCCTCTTGGAGCCGTGCATTAAGGTTAGCCAGCTCTGCTTGTTGTTGAGTATTAAGGTTATCTGCAGAGGCTTGGTTTAACGCAGTAAGGTTTGCAAGGGTAATTTTTTCACGAGAACTTAGGTTAGCTAGTTCGGCTTGCTGACGCAACTGAGTATTTTGCGACATAACCTCAGCATAGGTTTGAAGCCTTGCAAGCTCCATACGATTAGCTTCAGTAAAGTTAGCCGTATCAGTAGCGGCCTTTTCGGCCAGATTAGCCAGTCGAATCTGTTGGTCGTTAGATAGATTAGCCATATCCATCTGCTGAGCCAACTGGGCATTAGTCTTTTTAAAGTCAACAAGAGTTTGGAGGTTGGTTAGACGCTCTTGGTTTTGAGCCGTCATAGTCTCCCGAGCTGCAGCATTCTGTTCAGACAGATTAGCCAACTCAACCTGAAGGCCCGTACTAAGATTAGCCTTCTCCATGTCTTGCTTTAGTTCGGCTTGGCGCATAGTGCGATTGATTTGCGCCTGATAGTTAGCCAGCCGCGTCTGTTGCTCTGCGCTTAAGTTCTGGCCCGCTGCAGCATTGATGGCCTGAAGATTTGCAAGGTCCATTTGCTGGGCAGCATTAAGATTCTGAACAGCCGCTTGCTGGCGCTGAGCAGATTCTTGCTGGGCTTGTTGTTGTTGAAACTGAGCCTGAGTAATTCGGGTTTGTTGCTCTTGTTGAGCAGTCAACATACCAGCCTGCTGGCGGAACTCACCAGCTTGCATCTTAATCTGTTGAGCCATCTGAGCGGTCTGAGAAGCAGCCGTCTGACGGTTAGAAAGATTTTGAAGACGCAGGTTAGCAATCTGTTGCGATTGAGCTAGGTTAGCTTGTTGCTCGTTAGAAAGATTCTGAGAAGCACGTTGCTGAAGGGCTTGTGCGTTGCTTTGAGCAATAGGTAATGCACTCTGAATGATTGCATTGAACAAAGCATCACGGCCAACGGTAGAGGCGCTTAAGCCTCGCTGAGCCATCTGTTGTTCAATAGCTGCAATGGCCGGACGGGCCCAAGCAGGAGATTCTCCATCTTCCATCCCAGCCAACAAGCCTTCCATCTGAGTAGAAACAAGAGCTTCTTCAGGTAGGGCTGCAATGGCTGCAGGGACTTCGGGGTCGGCTCCAGTATCTAGCTGAGCTACAACAACTGCAGGGTCTTCGGTGATTGCTGCCGTAACTTCTGGGGGCATTTCAACCAAAACGGTAGCCATGTCGGCTGCAGCCATCTTACGAGACTGGCCCGTAACGGCCTGCATCTGAGCGGCCTGTGCAGTAGGAATACCGCCGATCTGGGCCGCATCACCCCGTGGAGCCTCTCCAAGAATTGCTTGGCGCCCTTCAAGGTCAACAGCCGGTTGGCCGCTTAGTTGTTGAGCAATGCCTTGAGCGGCTTCTGCAACCTGTGCAGTGCGCTGAGAAACAAGGCCAAAGGTCGGAAGCTTATCAAGATCAGTTTGTTCTGCAATAGCTTGCGGGGAGCTAGAGGCCGTAATAGCTTGGCGGCTAGCAGCCTGAGCCTGTCGAACCGATTCCATCTGAGCAGCTTCAGGGGCCGAAACACCCATAGTCGTATAGGCTTCGCGGCGAGCAGGTGCCAAATCTTCAAAGCGAGAGATTTGGGTTGCGGCCATTTCGGGCGTAGGACCAGCTTCAATGAATTGCGCTTGAGCCGCTTGAGCCTCAGGAGCCTGTCCAAGCATGTCGCGGTATTGGGCCGTAGCGGCCTCACCCTGTTGAGCAACACGCTTCTGAATAACATCCTTATATTCAGGAAGGTCTTGAAGATTAACACCCCGGCCCTGAGCAATTTTACCTAAGCGTTCTACTTCGGCTTTAGAGATCGTAGCGCCTTCTCGCGTAATAACTGCAGGGCCTTCGATGTCTGCAACCTGAGCAGCAATGCCACCCGTCACAGCTTCAGCATAGTCACGGGCTTCAGGGCGTTGAGCAGCTTGAGCCATAGCGGCTTGTTCAGCAGCAGCATCCCTTTGAGCAGCAACAGCAGGCTGAGTAATAGTGCCAGCATCAACAGAAGCCAAAGCTTGTTCGCTTACTTGGCCCTGAGCAGCTTCCATAGCTGGAGCAGCTTCGGCGGTGACGGCTTCCATAGTAGCTGCACCAACCTCTGCCGGGGCTTTTGCTTGAGCTACTTTGCTCATGGCTGCCCTAGCAGCGCCCGCTTTGGCTTGAGAGGCTTCTACGGGCGTCTGTGCGGCCATTTGTTCTACGGTGGACGCAGGACCTGCCTCAACCTTTGCAAGGCCGCCTACGTCAATCTGAGGAGTTTCAACAGCCTCTGGACGCCCCATGTAAGCCTGAGAAGTAGGATCACCTAGCCCAGTAGGCGCAGGTTTTTTATCAGGAGCTTGATCTACCATAGTTTCAATTCCAGTTTGCTGTGAAGCGTCTGCTTCTTGCTGTTGTCCATCAGGAATAAGAGCATCGGCTGCAAGAGCAGCGCCTCCGGCAACTGCAGCTCCTTTGGCTAGTCCGGCAGCAGTTAAGCCTGTACCAAGAATGCCTCCAGCACCTGCAGCACCGCCATAGGCAGCAAGACCAGATGCGGGAACACCTGCAGCGGATAGTGCGGCGGCTTCAGCGGCAGAGGCGCCACCTAAAGCAGCACCAGCTCCTCCAACAGCACCTGCCGTCCCTGCAGCCGCTCCAGTACCATAAGCACCTAAGGCAGATGAAGGAACACCAGCTTGAGCTAGTGCCGCAGCCTCTGCAGCCGCAGCGCCACCACCAGTAGCACCACCACCCGCAGCAGCACTTCCTGCACCACCAAAGGCGCCACCGGCTAACATAATCCCGCCAGCCGTCAAGGCAAAGAGGCCCGCAGGCCCGCCAAGCTTATCTACAACTTTACCAACTGCCGTGCTAGTATCACGGTATGCGCGGTTTTCAGGAAGGTTCAACCACGCACCAAGATTTTCTTTTAGGGTGTTGTATTCTTCGGGCGAAAGACCCTGAGCAGCAACACCAGACTCTTTTAGAATTTGTTGTGACCGCTTATCAATTAATGCTTGTTCTTGGCGAACTTCATCGGTAATTGGACCCGTTTGAACCGGCTTAGGATTTTCTTTAGTAGGAGGAATATACTGGGTACCAGCCCCTTCAACCTCAGGAGCAAAGTCACGAGCGCTTTGGGCACCAGTAGCAGGCTGAACGGTCTTGGTGGCCGCAGGCTTAGCATCTTGTTGGGCAAGAAGGGCACCTTTTTTAATATTGTCTGCCGCTTCTTGGCTAAACCCAGCGCCGCCAAAAGAGCCGCCGCCTCTACCACCCCAAAAATATCTAGCCCGCTTTGAGCCTTTTCTACGAGCCATATACGCTCTCCAAGAAATAAACCATATACATTATAACATATTTACTGTAAAAAGTAAACCCCTAAAGAAACAAAGGCTGAAAAAATAATCCAGAAAATTCTTTCAGAGGCCTTGACAGTTACGGTGTTTAGGCTTACAATGCCTTTTAAGCTATCTAGCTCGCCTTCATTTACATCTAATCTATATTCTAAACGATCAATACGTTTAGTTGAAGCATGTATTTTTTCTTCAACACGAGCAATAGTAGTAACAGCTTCAGTTAGTTTGTCTAACTTGATTTCAATGCGGTCTAGGCGTTGATCCTCATTAATCATCGAGCAAGTCCTTTTGATTTTTCAAAGGTTCTTAAGCCGCCTAAACCTAGCATGCCAAGAAGAACCGTCATAAGACTATCCATGTCAAATGCAGGCAGTTGAGGAACTTCAAAGCCTGCAAAACTTGTAATAAACAAAGTAACCGGAAGCAGTATAAAGTGCCAAGCCATAGCGGCCCCACAAGACCAACCAACAAAAGGACGCCAACCAGCCACCCACATGCTACGATGAGCAGCTTCGGCTTTGTTGACTTCTAGTTGAGCCAGTACTTGTTCTTGCGCATGGCG
>Ga0208917_1001352_pt1 | contig 12225 bp, 12 predicted proteins | sample DEB08_DNA_10_FD_185500 | JGI IMG/M metagenome (GOLD analysis project Ga0208917, IMG submission 185500) | Aqueous microbial communities from the Delaware River and Bay under freshwater to marine salinity gradient to study organic matter... | ecosystem: Environmental > Aquatic > Marine > Coastal ...
CATTACGCATCCACGCAACTGGATGATTTGGTCAGACGAAGACAAAGCCGCTGCTGGTCTTGTGTGGGAAGATGACCCTGCATCGTTTGACAATCGCTTCTGGTGGGATGCCAACACGCCAAAGGAACTTGGTGATACACTGTGGGTAGACGACAACAACGACCCAATCATTGACCCAACGACAGGTGAGCAAGGCGTAACGCTTGGCCTCAAGTCACAGTGGAAGGCTACCGTCAAGGAACAGGCAGGTGGCTTGCTTCAGCCTACCGACTGGATGGTTATCAAAGCCAGCGAGGTTGCGGGATACACCGTACCTGCGGACGTAACGACTTACCGTGCGGCTGTGCGTACTGCCAGCAATACGATTGAGGCAAGCATTGACGGTGCGGCAGACCACACTGCTTTCGTGGCACTGTTTGACACACCTGTTGATGCGGATGGAGTGCCGACAGGCAATGCGCCAATTGCCGATTGGCCCGATGAACTTTAATTAGGAGTAAAGAAAATGGACGAAATTACAGCAGAACAGATTGCACAGCACTACACAGCGATGGGTCACAGCGTTGACCTCATCAATGCTATTATTGCTGGTGACGCAATGGCAGACGATGATGCGGCTGACAAACAAGATTGTGTTGACCGTAACGTAGCGCATCTGGAAATCATGGTGGCAAAAGACTTCTGGACTTCAGAAGACATGACTGCCGCTAATGCTGCCATTACCGCTGGCAATTCATACAGCGCATAGGTGGTAAGCGATGGAAATGACCAGCCTCATTGATATGTTACTTGGCCTTGTTGTGGCAGGGGTAGCTTGGTTTCTTAGTGAACAAAACAAAGAACAAAAGCGAATAAACATCCTTGTGAACAAGACACGTGAAGAGTACGCAACCAAGTTTGAATTGCGTGATGATATGAGGCAGGTCATGGAAGCACTGCATCGTGTTGAAGATAAGCTAGACAAAGTATTGAGTAGGGATTAACCTGTGTCAACATATTTGTTTGGTCAATTGTCTGACCCAAATATAAGTGCGTTAATACCACACTTTGATAAGTTTATTGACCAAGCCAGCGAGTTTCACTGGGATTTACAAACAGATATACTAGATGTAGATGGTGAAACTGTAGATGATATAGATGCTATCTTTATGAGAGCAAATGTATTTGAGGATAATACACATCAAAAACATGCTAACTATTATTTGATGCGTAATTATGTCACATACCATGACCACATAAAAATATACAACAGGCACTGCCACAGAGAAACACCATTTAAGCTATATAATCTTAAACTTGCTATGAATATAGGATTGTCTGTTCCTTATACAGAAGCAACTAGAGTTGGTAAGCAAAGTGGTGATACAATACTAAAACCCATTACTGGTGGTATGCATACTGAAGTAGGTAATATAGCTGTATTTACAACAACTGTACAACAACAGATACATGGAAAAAATAAACGGCTATACACTATAGGTGATAAGCAATTTGGTTTTGAAGTTGTAACAGATAAAGTTGATTACAGAGATGATACACAATCATATGTAACTGTGTCTGACATACCAGAAGATGAAGCACTGAAAGTAAAGGAACTTATGAAGAAACTCAATCTTAATTTTTCAGCTGCTGATTTTATGGTAGATGAGAACGATAAGCATTGGTTTCTGGAAGTTAATACACTGCCTATGTTTGCTGCATTTGATATAGAAGTAAACGGTGAAATATCCAAGACTTTGCATGATGAACTAATGAAACTGTAGGATTAATAATATGGCAATGTTCAAAGCATTTAAACCTAGTGGCATGGAGAAAATTGCACGTGCCATGGGTTATTCAGGCAACATGCAGGGCTTTCAAGATTACCTTGCTCAAGACCCTATGCGTCAACAGCAGATGCAAGGATACCAACAGAAGGCTATGCAGATGGCTAAAGGTGGTGTGGTAAAGATGCAGACTGGTGGTATCATGCAAGCCCCCGGTTCTGTTCGGCAGACTGCTCTTGCACGTGGTAATCCCGATGAAGGGTTTGTTAATCCTAATAGACAGCCAGCACAAATAACAACAATGATGGCTGGTGAAGAAGGTGGACCAATGCCTGATTTTCCAGACAAGGGTGGTATTTTGGGTACACCTAAAACAGCGGCCATAGGTGAAGATGAACCTACACCATCCAGACCAATAGCAAAAACAATGGCTATCGGTGAAGATGAACCGGGTGGCATAGGTGGTGGAGTTAGTAAGGCAACACTAGCTATTGGTGAGGACCAACCTACGCCATTAGAAATTAATCCTAATGCTTATACAAGGGCGGTTGGTGAAGATGGAAAAGTTCCACCAAGATTTATATCTGCAACACAAGCTGTGGGTGAGCAGCCCGGAGATGTGCAGCCAATTGCACGACCAAATGTAACAACACAAGCTATGGGTGAAGAAGATGGTAACTTTACTGGAAACCTTGTTGCCGCTAGTGGTCAGCTACTACCAACAACAGAAGCTATGGGTGAAGATGGTAATTTTTTTCGAGTACCAGATAACCGACTGCCAGTTACAATAGATGGTATTACATACAATTCTTATACACGTGCAATGGGCGAAACAAGTCAACCACCGCCACCACCTCAACAACCCATCACACAACTGCCACAACAGGCTGTGCCTACATATCAACCTCCACAGCCTACTCAAGAAGAGATTACTGAGTTTGTAGATACGGATGGTAATGTATACCCATCTAAAGACGTTGTACCAGATGGTGTAAATGTAACAGAACAGAAAAGAACAGTAACAAAGCAACCAACTATTGCTGACATTACTGCACAGCAATTTGCACAACCCGGACTGCCGCAAGGTGGTGCTATTGCTCCTGTAGGTATCCAAGCTACTCCAGACCAGATGATTGACCCAACTACTGGTCAAATTACTGGTGTTACTGCTGTGCCTACAGCAATGGCAAAGACATATCAAGCTGAAGCACCACAGGAAACTGACGCTAACTTGATGCAAGCTAATACAGCAGCTAATGCTGTCAACACTGCATTAAATGCCACTACAGCTGCACAGGGAGATGTATCACCTGAAGCACAGGTTCTTGCTGCACAGCAGACGGCTACCTCTGTAGGTAATCTTGATGCTGCACAGGGTAATGCCATTCTTATGGAAAACCCAACACAGCGTGAGATACAGCAAGGTGAACTTATTAGTGGTGCTGCTGATGCACAAAAGGCAGCTAAGTTTACAGAAGAAATACAAGCTGCTCAAGCTACACCTTCTGACAAGGCTACTGTACAGGGTCAGCTTGAAGGCTTGATGACACAGTTTGAAGGTGGTGAAACACCTGTATGGGCTGCTGGTGCTATGAGAGCAGCGACAGCTAAGATGGCAGCACGTGGACTTGGTGCTTCATCTGTTGCTGGTCAGGCTATTATACAGGCAGCTATGGAAAGTGCTATACCAATTGCACAGGCAGATGCTGCTGTAACTGCTCAGTTTGAAGCACAGAACCTATCTAATAGACAACAACGTGCCATGCTTGCTGCACAGCAACGTGCTACCTTCATGGGCATGGAGTTTGACCAAGCATTCCAAGCACGTGTACAAAATGCAAGTCGTATTGCTGATGTAGCTAATATGAACTTCACTGCTGAACAGCAAGTTGCACTTGAAAACAGTCGTATTGCTAACAGCATGAACCTTGCCAATCTGTCTAACTCACAGGCACTTGTAATGGCTGAAGCTGCTGCGCTATCTCAAATGGATGCGGCTAATCTAAACAATCGCCAGCAAGCTGCAGTGATGAACGCACAGAACTTTATGCAGATGGATATGGCTAATCTGACTAATCGTCAGCAGACAGATATGTTTAAAGCACAACAGCGTATTCAGTCACTGTTTAATGACCAAGCTGCTGTCAATGCTGCTGCACAGTTTAATGCTACTTCGCAGAATCAAGTTGACCAGTTCTTTGCTAATCTGTCATCTCAAACATCACAGTTCAATGCAACACAAGCTAATGCACAGGCACAGTTTAATGCTGGTGAGCGTAATGTACTTGAGAGATTTAATGCTGAACTTAATAACCAGCGTGACCAGTTCAATGCAACTAATCAGTTGGCTATTGCACAAAGTAATGTAGTGTGGCGTAGAGAGATTGCTACAGCTAATACAGCAGCAATTAATCGTGCCAATGAACTCAACGCTACAGCAGTTCTTGATATCAGTAAAAATGCTTATGACAATCTGTGGAACTATTATGCGGATACTATGGAGTGGGCATGGAAGAGTGCTGAGAGTGAACTTAATCGTATAGCTGACATGGCTATTGCAAATCTTAATGCAGATGAAAGAGCAAAGATTGCTGGTGAGCAAAACAAAACAGCAGCAGGTAATGCGCTAGGTGGTTTGATTGGAACACTTGGTAGTGCATGGATAGGTGCTAAATTCTGTTGGGTAGCACGTGAAGTGTACGGTGTGCATAATACCGATTGGTTTGTGTTTAGAACTTGGATGTTGAACAAATCACCTAAATGGCTGTTCAATCTTTATAGCAAATATGGTGAATCTTTTGCTGAGTTTATTTCCAACAAACCTAAGATTAAAAAGTTTATCAAACTAGCTATGGATGTAGTGGTGAAGAGACACAGAAAGGAGCATGTTAGATATGTTAAATAATCCAGCAAGACAACTATATTTAAATATGGATATTGAGAAACTATCTGAGCAAGAAAAACCTGCACCTAAAGGTCTTCTGTCTCCTAGAAATTTCATGAAGAAGAATACAAACACAGATGATGCATTGGAAAAGCCAGCCTATCGTGTTGCACAGCATATGAAAATACTTCGCCAACAACGGGAGATGTTGAAAAATGGCAATTGAAAAAGACGAGCCTTTGTTTGACGCACCTATTCCGGGAATGTCGTTGACTCACGAACTTGGCGCACGGCCTTGGCAGACACCTCCACAGTTTGTAACTGTAGATGAGGCAATCGAATATTATATGTCACGTATGGCTACCGAAGAGTATATGGAGCAAGCTGTAGAAGTTATGGAGATGGGTGTCCCTATCACCACTATAGCTAACACTATGCAAATGGCTGGTGTGATGGAAGGTAAGCACACCATTGATGTAGGCATTTTAACTATGCCACTAATAATGGAAATGCTTATGCTCATTGGCGATAATGCTGATATAGAATATGATGATGGGTTGTCTGATTTACCAGATAACAAAACAAGCGCAGCGGCTCTCAATAAAGTGCGAAATGAAATGAGAGAACGTATTGATGAAGTAGAAGATGAAGAGCCTATGGAAGAAGAGGCAGAGCCAACTTCTAATGAACCAACTGGATTAATGGCACGGAGATAACTATGGGATTTTTGTCTGGCTTTATTACTGGTGCTGCAGAAAGTATAGATAAGCAACTTCAAAAAGATATAGAAAGAAGTCAGGAACGTGCTGAAGGCATGGCTCAGTATCGTATTACTAGACGCCGTGCTGCATTGGAAGAGCAGCAAAAAGAAAAAGAGGAACTCAAAGAGGTTCTTGGTAATCTTGCATCACTTGTAGATGGTGATGTTGATAAGGCTGCTCAGCTATACATTTCTGGTGGGGAAAATATTGAAGGCGGTAAATCTTTATATCAAGAGTTGAAGAAGAATGCAGACGCTGGTATTGATATTAAGACTGCTATTACCTTTGCTGAGTCTCGCGCAAAGCCCGGACAATTAACGGACTATGTAAGTGAGTTTGTTACTCCTATCAAGGCACTACCTGCATATGAAGGAGAAATGAAAGCATCAGGATTGTACGGTGCAATATTTAAACCAGACTTAGGCAAGCAAGTGATGCGTGAAGTTGAAGAAGCGGCACCATTGCCAAAGGCACCTACTGTTAAGACGGATATTGTTGGTGCTAAGATTGATAGAACTGGATTTCTCGCAGCAAAGGAGTACGCAGAAACTGCTGAAGAGCGTGAGAGAAAAGGTAAAAGATTTGAAATGGAAGTTTCAACCTTTCAAACTGCTCAGAAAAAAGCTGCTCAGTCTATGGAACTTGCTAAAAAAGCAGACGAAAGAGCGGATAAGTTACAAGCATCTAATGCATCACAACAAGAAATTGAAAATGCTCGTGCAGATGCGGCTGCGGCTCGTGAACAGGCGCGGCTTGACCTAGCAACTGCTAAAGCAGAAAGAGAAGCTGAGGCATTTGTTTCTGAAACAGAACTGCGCGGACTCACTATTGAAACAAGAAGAGCAGAACTTGATAAACTCAAGAACGAACCTCAGTATGCTACTTTTGAACGTATGCTTGTACATGCAGATGAACAACTTGCTAAGCTGACAATTCTTCCTGAAGATAAGCAGGACAAAAGAAAGATTGCAGAACTTACTGCACAAAGAAATCATGCTATTAAAGGTATTAAAGAAATAGCAAATGCCGATGACACTGATACTGCAGTAGCAACTTTCTCTAAACAAAGCGTAGACAGCATCATTAATGCGGAAATTAAACGACAGCTACAGCCTGTAGGTTTGGTTAAGGACATTGAAGGGCAACTTGAGTATGTGTTGGAAGGAAATGAAGTTAAGTTCTTTGACCGCATGACTCGTGCTTTAGATAATGTGGAACTTCGTGTAGCTGGAATCAATGATGCTCAAATGAATAATGCTATTAAAGCACAAAGAGATTCTCTTAAACAAGACGCTGCTGCCTATAAAAAACGGATGTTGGATACAGAAGGTTTCAGAGAAAGTGAAAAGTTTAAAGAAGCAACAAAAGACCAGCTAACTAATCCTCAGTTTGCAGGTAGTTTAAAGGCTGGTGATATTGTACAGTATAAAAATGCACAAGGTGCTATTATCACTGTAATATGGACAGGTAGCAGGTACATATAATGTTAAGCCAACGAGAGTTAGAGAAACAACTCGCTGCTCTGGAAGGTGAAGAAACAGAAGAAGATGTATCTGTAGAGCAACCAGCAGCTAGAAAACTAGATAAACCTATATCAGAAGATTTAAGTAGTCAGCTTGATGATATTGAAAGCAGTACTATTATTGGTAACGATATAGAGGAGACTTCTGTACCTGTTTCATCTACAGATGAAGTGGCTATAACTGAAGTTGATGAAAGTCCAGAAGGCTACTACCTTCGCACAGGCGAGGTACCATCTGGATATAAGTTAGTTCCCACCGTACCTACTGGCGACCGTCCAGAGGATAGAATCAAACTTGAACCTATTAGTGCGCCTAAACAAACAGTGTCAGAACAGACTGCCGCTGCGTTTGACTATGACAAAACTAAAGAATTAACAGCGGCTTTGTATGGTGATGAAAATATAGATATACTTGGTGTAGATGAGTTTGTAAAAGAAAAAGTTCCTGAACCACTTCAAGGCGCAGTAAAACTGCTAGGCAATATGCTAAACAAAGATATTGCTAACCTTGCAATAGCAGTAAAAGCTGTATCTGAAACAGCAGAGGATGTAGGTACGGAATTAACTCGTACAATACACGATACCTTTACCGAAGAAAATACCGTATTCGGAATGACTGGAAAAGAACTGCTTCCATTCACACCTGAAACTGCCGGAAAGAAATTCGGAGCAGACTTAGCTGCATTGTTAGAGATGGCAGAGGCTACACCAGCCGTTGGCTCATTGACTGGTTTGGCTGGAACTGCTGCAAAGAAAGCTGCTGATAAACCATTTAAAGAGGCTATTGAAGAAGTTCAAAAGAAAGCTAGGGGAGAGGCTACACGTAAAAAATTAGATAGAAAGAAGCTGCGTATACAACGTGCGCAGCTTGCTACAGAAGAAGAGATAGCTAAAAAAGCAGCTGAAGCAAAAAAGGTAGCAGCAGAAAATGAAGACATTGCACAGGAACTTATTCGTAACTTTGAGAATAGGACAGGCAAAACTATCTCAAGCGAAACACCTGAAGGTAAGCTAGTATTAGATGGCGAGAAAGCAAGAAAAGCTGGCATAGAAACAGCGGAACAAATAGCAGAAGATAATAGAAGTACTGTACGTAAGTATCTTGCTACTGATGTTTCACAAACTGACGCCGCTTTGCTTGCAGGATTAGGTGAAGAAATTACTCAACCACTACTTAAGGCAGAAAAGTTTGATGGTCTTGTAGCTTCTATTGCTGAGTTAAAGAAAAGTAAACCAGACGCATTTAAGCCGAAACGATTTACTAATCCTGATGGAACACAGGGTAAAGAGTACGGTGTCATTGACCATCTGTTTGAACTGACAGTTAATGAAGAGTTACTGCCCGGAGATGAACTTATTGACGTACTTAACAAGTACAATATCTCCTTTGAAGATTACATACTTACTGTAGTTGGTTCTGGTTCTGAGGCTGGTAAAGTTCTACAAAAGCTGTCACAGATTAAACGTATGCGACCCGCTAATGAAATGATAGCTATGCAAGAAGCTGCCACAAAAGAAGCTGCTGGTAGGATACGTAAGACAGGAATGAGAATTGAGAACGTACGTAGGGGTGGCTTAGTATCACAGCTTGCTACAGCTTCTCGTAACCTTCAGTCTGGTGCCATACGTGCGCCATTAGAAGGCTTGGGCAATGTGATGGATACTGCTCTATACAATTTGTCAGAAGAAGGTGCAGTAGCTGCGGCTAAGTCTTTAGGTAGCTTTAATAACTGGAAGGATAGCTTCCGTCATATGAAGTATATGTTTGGTCCAGAAACACGTCTGGATGTAGAGGACTATACAAACTTTATACTAGGCCAGCCTGAACTTGCTGCTCAGTATGACTTGATGTTTAACAACCTTAACGAAATACAAAAGCTGACTGGCCGTGGCAGTGGTGGTGTAGGTGATAAAATCCTTACTGAACTAGAAGATGCAGTTGATGTCCTTAATACACCCAACCGCTGGCAGGAATTTCTTATTCGCCGTGGTGCTTTCTTAGGTGAACTTGAAAGACTGACTAAGCGAGAGTATGGAATAGACTTAATTGACGCTATTAACGATGGCAAGATTCGTGACTTGCTTAATGATGCAAGCACAGTAAGACCAGAAGGTGCTAGGTCATTTAATGATATTGTAGCCGATGCCACTAATCGTGCGCTGGACGTGACATATGCAAAGCAGCCAGATGTTCCTATATTCCGCTCCGCATCACAGTTTATTACACGAAATGGTTTAACTGTAGTATTGCCATTCCCACGCTGGATGTTTAACAGCATGGAGTTGATGGGGCAATATGCTGGCGGTGCATCTATTCCTTTAGCACGTAAGGTAGCAAGTGCGGTTACTCGTGGTAAAGTAGGAAAAGGCAAGCTAACTAGAAAAGATAGAGAGCGTATATCGCGTAACTTGGTAGGCTCTGGCACTGTTCCTTTTATATTTTATGGTGATGAAGAAGATGGAAAAGATGCAGAAAGCAACGGAGTATTGGATACTGTACTAGACTATGCAAGTGACATGTTACTATCTATGTCTATTGCTGGTGCGGCTTATCAATATCGCACATCAGAAGATGCGCCTGCAGATTATAAGTTGTTGAAGACAGGTGAAAACACAGTAATGGATGTTACTCCACAGTATCCAGTTCGCCAGTTTATGTACATAGGTGAAGCTACTAAGATGTTGCAAAAAGGCACATTTGATGATTGGTTTAAGCCGAAAGAATTTGCTGAAACATTCTTAGGTACAAACATACGACAGGGTGTAGGTCAAAGTCTATTACAAGAGGTTGCTGATTTAGCAGCAGGTACAGACTTGACTAGCGAAGAACAGGCTGGACGTATACTTGGAAGAACACTTGGTAACTATCTGTCTACTTGGGCCGTACCATTTGCACAGATTGTGGAAGCGGAACGTGCTGCTGGAATGCGCGGACTACAATATAAAGATACAGCAGAAGACCCTACACTAGATTTTCAAACTAGCTTCATGCAAAACCTGTCACGTCCATTCGCTAGGTTTGAATCAGCGGAAAAAGAGGCCGCTAGACCAAAGCGTGAGTTCTTGTTTGCAGAAGAGAAGTCTAGGGTGTTACCACTCTTCCGTGTTCTTGGCGGTATTAACTTAGCAACAGTCGATGAAGAATACGGAGAATACATAGGCCAGTTTGGATACACTGACTTTGAATTGGGCAGTAAGTCAAAGGTAGGTAGCATACGTAGGTTTGAGAACAAAGTCGTACGTGATGCATTGCCTGACATTGTAGATAGCGCGAAGAGGTATGAAAAAACTTTACGTAATAGATATAAGATATCTAGTGACAAAGTAAAGGAAGAGTTCACGGAAGAAAAGTTTGTGTCCAGTCGTATACGTTCCTTCATAAAAAAGAAGATTAAGAATGTACGCGACACCGTATCAGATAAAAAGACTCTTACCGCTGATGCTCCTGCATATGCGGAATCCATGTTAAAGTATAGGCGTCTGAGTAAAGAGACACGTGCTGCTGCCGCTGTTCAGTTTGTAGAGAAGTACGAAAGACAGCCGGATGGCACAGATATGAAGGACTTGTACCGATTATTACAGATAGGCAAAGCCTATGACAAGGCAATGAAATAAACCAAAGGGGGCTTAATTGCCCCCTAATTTTTTATCCACCAATTATTTAAATCTCTAGTACAGCCGCATATATTTTCTAAACCTGCCATGCCTACTACGTACAGTAGCCAACTGATAAGCACCAAGTATATAGACCATTTAACGGTTATCCCCGCTGCCTGATAAAGCCCCACGAGCCTTCCTGTCAGCAAGTTTCTGTAAGTTGTTTTCCATGATGTGTCCAAGGTTCATCCCCATCTCTTCTGCCAGCACTGCGCAGTACCACAATACGTCACCAATCTCATAGCCAATCTGTATTTTCCTCTCAAGGAACTCTTCTTCTGTGGCACCATCGCGGATGAACTTCTTAATCTTGTTGGCAATCTCCCCCGCTTCACCTGTAAGTCCTAGAGCAAGATACTCCATAGCCTTGTGCTTTGGAAAAATTGCTGTCTCACATGCTTTGTCTTGGTAAAGTGTTGCTGTAATCGTACTCATTTGTTTCTCCTTCATCCACTGTTTAGCTTCTTGCTCTAGGCTCATTCTGTTTCTCCAAGTTCTCAAAGTATGCAGCTTCCCATCCGCGCTGCCACTCACGATAGGAAGTAGTATTCTTTCGCATGGGATTAGCTACTTGATGGAAGCGACCATTACGCCGCTCCACCCTAGTAAAAGCCTTGTGACCATCCTCGAAGTTCTTAGCCAGACTTGTGTTCACTCTGCAACTCCTTGCTCAGTTCATTCATTGCGTGTACGTTAAAGATGTTGATTGCCTTTACCCTATCAATCTTGAACCATTCACCTCGACGCTCATCAGCAAAGTGGGTGAATGCTTTGTGCATTTCCTTTTCTTTGTCGTGACGATCTGCCGTTGTCAACGTAGCAATGATGGAGTAGTCACGGAATGGGGAAGAAGTTTGGTATCCATTGAGGCGATCCTCTGCTATACTAGCCTTGCCCACCTTAACCCATTCAGGCCATGCGTCATTTACAATGACGTACACTTCGCCCTGAGTTGTGCTTTCAATTTTACTGTGTGACCACGCATCATCCAATGACTTGAACCGTCCCGGTTTGTGTAGCGGATGAGACTTTGGGATATACTTGCCATTAACAAACATGCGGGTAGTATTCTTACGTGCGTGTGATTCTACACGGCGACGATTGCCGTCTCCGGGCTGAACATACCACCACTCTCCATCTTGAAACAGTGCCTCTTGCTTTGTGTAATTAGACATGTCAGCCTTCTTAAACTTTTCCATCAACATTTTGCTTCTCCTTTTCTTTCAGTTTTAACCACTCTTCATAACTTGGATGGTGGCGAGGTGGGTTAAACTGAACCCAATCCTCACCCTGTTTCCAAACTAATTTACTCTGCTGCTTTTTCTTCTGGCTCACTAGGCTTTACCGAATTAATTAGTGCGGCACTGAAGGCATCTTCAGCTGCAACAAGTTGATCTAGGTTAAACCTTGCTTCAGCAATACGTGCTTTCAAATTACGCACTTGATTGACAAAGTATTGTGACTGCTCACCAAGCGAATCAAAGTCGTACTCTTGATCGTTAATAGTGATTTTATTTTGTTCTGCCATTTTAATTATCCTTTTCTGTTTGTTTTTCCATCCACTTACGAAGGCTATACATTTCCCACCACAAACCTATTGTGGTTATCCATATAGCTATTAGCATAAGCATTAAG
>Ga0208917_1001355_pt1 | contig 12219 bp, 21 predicted proteins | sample DEB08_DNA_10_FD_185500 | JGI IMG/M metagenome (GOLD analysis project Ga0208917, IMG submission 185500) | Aqueous microbial communities from the Delaware River and Bay under freshwater to marine salinity gradient to study organic matter... | ecosystem: Environmental > Aquatic > Marine > Coastal ...
ACTTTGGATTGACAAAATTTCGAGCAAATAGAACAAAGGTCAAACCATTTTTAATTGTGGCTTTTACGACATCAATTTTGTGTTTCTTTTTGATCATGGTGACCAGTTCTTCAACTACACCATTTACAATATAGTCAACATATGAACCACCCTGTCGTGTATTCACACCGTTGACAAAACTGTTTGATCGGAAACCATCCTCGGACGAACCAAAGAAAAATGATACGTTATCAGATTTTTCAATCACCACGTGTTCGCTGAACAGGGCAGAATATTTTTTCAGATCCGAAACTTGAATCCGACGTTTATTAAAAGAGAAACGAATTTCCGGAAACGACATTTGAAGCGATACAAGACGTTCCTCAAGTAGTTCAATCGTATCCAAAGAGTTAATTGAATCCGTTTCAAAAAGTTCATAGTCGGGAATGAAGCAAACCTCGGTTCCACTTCCTGACTTTTCTTTCTTTTTGACATCAATATAATTGCCCCCATCCTTACAGATGACCTCAACCATTGTTCCATTCTGCCATGTTTTACCATGGAATTTTGTGGATAAGAAATTGGTTGCGGCTGAACCGACACCGTTTGTACCGATTGTAACTCGTTCATCGTCAAAACTTGTTCCGGCATTCACCTTAGTCCATGCTGCAACTGGTCTGAGAATATTCTCTCCAGTGGTCTCGTCGTATACATCCTCCTGGGGAATACCACGGCCGTTATCAGTCACGATGATCTTGTCATCTTCGACCGATACATTAATTTTATTAGCATATTTAAAATTGGTACGGATCGCCTCGTCGATGGCATTATCCAAAATCTCGTCAATCATCTTGGATAGTGCTGGTACGTAGACCGCCTTTTTCCATTTGCCGAGAACAAACCGTTCAATTTCTTCCATCGAACTTGAGCCCATATACATGCCTATGCGTTCACGCACGTGTTGCCGGGCTGTCAGTATTCTAAATTGTTCTGTCATATATCGAAAATCCTCAATTCAACTATACCATCATATCACGTCTGGCTCAAAAGTCAACCACTTTTTTTTAAAAAAATTTTATCTTTTTGGTTGACATTGATTAGTTCATATGGTAGTATATATCTATATTGTACTGAACAAGGTGAAAAAAATGAATCTGGTATATGTATGGAACGGTGATAGAGATAAAGAGGCACTTGCTGAGGCTGTGACCTACTTTTGCATTGAGGAACTCATGCCTCGTATCAGTACATTAGATATATCAATAGAATTTAGTGACGAGAGGCAAGCCTATCAATCTGGTGGATGCATAGCAGTTACTCGCCGTGAGTTTGAAATTGAAATATCTGATAAACTATCGGATGATGATATCATCACTACTATATGCCACGAAATGGTCCATGTCAAACAATACGCTCGGAACGAATTGCCGATTTCAGGTGGTGTGAATTACAGAACATATGATGAGTATGAGAACCAACCACACGAGGTCGAAGCCTTCCAAATGGAGAAAATTTTGGCAGAAAAATTTAAAATAAATGCAAAATAATGGTTGACATTTGAGCTAGTTGTGATAGTATAGTACTATAAGGTGAAAAAACGGAGATACATAATGATCAGATCAACATTCAATTTTGCCGCTGTTGGGATTTTATCCTTTTCTTTTAATTTTGCATTTGCTGTGGCAATTATTTGGGCGGTAGTATAATGAATTATGATCGTATCGAATATAAAACCTACCTTCTGAAACACGACCGTAAGCAGAACAAGGGCGAGGTCGGCAACGATACCGAAAAGACCAAGACCTACCGTGCCGAATGGAAGTTTCAAGGTTCATATAAAGGTATTAAGGACTTCGGAAACATCACCGAAGCTCAAAAATATGCCGATAAGGTGTGCAAATCCAAGACCTGGAAAAAGCTACGTGATGAAAAAGGTCGTCGCCCTAATGAGGTTGATGTGGTCGCCAAGAAACGCTCCACTGGTCGCAACACAGCTGGTTGGGCATCGGGCAATAGGATCACATTGGATATGTTGGCTGGGTTGGATGAATACACCCTCCTTCACGAGATGGCCCACTGCCTAGGTAACTGGCATCATGGTCGCTCATTTCGCCGTGACCTCCTCAAATTGGTCTCACGGTTTATGGGTACTGATGCTGCCAAGGCTCTGAAGGCCTCGTTCCGAGAGTCAAAATTGGCTTGTGGTGAACCCCGCAAACCAATGTCCTTCGAGACCTGGAAGGCGGCTCGGGACCGTGCTCGGTATGCCTTGGATCAAAAGGTATAACGATATAACAAAAAGATATAAAGGATCGGTTGACTTTTCCGGTCCGTTGTGGTAGAATAGGTACTATGATGATGGTTTGGATACCTTCAATTGTTCTCCTCCTGCTTGGACTTATTATCCTAATTGCAGGTCTCAGTATTATAACTAGAATACTCTCCTTTATATGGGATCATCCCATGCTTATAATAATTATAATGTTAGGCTTATTTCTCTACTTATATTAAGGAATATATATGGACGTTATTGTAACTTATCCTTCTGGAAAAGATGCTAATATTGGTCTGGCTACATATGCTACATATGCTGCTCAATTCTTTATGAAACAATTAAAGATTAATCGTCTTAAAGGTGTTATTAATATTCAATTACACCATAAAATGTTTATTGACGGAAATGGTACTGAAGGTGAATGTGAGCCTTTATCTAATCGAATATTTAATATAAGTGTTGCATTATACAGCAATTGGTTAAGTACTTTAGCTCATGAATTAGTCCATGTAAAACAATTTGCTCGTGGTGAATTAGATGATGAGCTGACTCGTTGGAAAAGTAATAAATATTGCGAGAACATTGATTATTGGGATCAGCCTTGGGAAAAAGAAGCTCGGCGACTCCAGGTCAAACTGATGGGTGAATTTGAGAAATTTAATATGGAAAAATAATGAATATATTTCTTTTCAACTCCAAACTAAATGAGGATTATCTGGCCGATTTGTTTATCGGTCAAATGCTTATATCTGAAAAAATTGAGCGGATATACACTAATCATTTGCCTCCTTATTTGTTTACTGACTTTGTTGAAACACGTCCTCTATATGGTAGAGGATTTACCGTTTTTAAAAAGCTTGATCCTAAAGTTAGAGATAAGGTAACGATTATAAGTTCAGAACAAATCGGTGCCTTTATACAAAGCAAAACTGTATCAAAGATCATATATACAAGTGTTCATCGAAGAGCGTTTCACAATAATCACCATTTGGCTGATTATTTTGGTTTGGTGAGTAGTTTTTATAATAAGAATGATATTATTGTAATTGACGGTGAGGATTATGAAAATATCAAGCTTGAAATGACAGATAAATGTACATATTATAAAAGAGAGCTCTTACAGAAATATTCAGATGTTGCGAAACCTATTTCATTTTCGTTTCCCATGTTTCACAAAAAGCCCAAACCAGTTGATAAGGAATATCTTCTAGCACCTTGTGACCCAAGATTTAGGCCTTCATATAAATTCAATACAGAAGCTGCCTATTATAATCAATATTCAAAAGCATTGTTTGGGGTAACAAAGAAAAAAGGTGGATGGGATTGTATGCGACAATATGAAATACTAGCCTGTAACTGCCTTCCCTATTTTCTAAATATAGACGAAAAACCAAATACATCAATGGCTACATGGCCAATGGACTTGCAATTAAGAGTAAATTATCTATATGAAAGAATGTCTAGATCAAATATAAAAGATTTTGAGCTTGATGAGTGGAATGCTCTGAATACAGAATTTAAAAAGTGGTTTAAAGATGAAGGCCATAGTAACATATATCTGAGGTTATTAAATGCAAACTAAACTCAATGGCTTTCCAAACTGTTATATAATTAATCTCGAAGAAGCAACTGATCGTCGAGAATATATGGAAAAGCAACTCAAAAAATATGGTTTAAAATATCATATTAAACAGTTTAAAAGATTTGATGATGCAAATCTGAGAGTAGAAGCAAAACAAAGTGTATTAGATACACTGGCTTTAGGACTCACTACTTCACATCTTTTAATGATTAAATGGTGGTATGAAAATACAAATGAAGAAATGTGTGCGATATTTGAGGACGATTGTGATTTTGAGTTAATACAGCATTGGAATTTTGAATTTTCTGATTATATAAAGAGATTTGGACCATTATGGGATGCATTACAATTATCAGTTGTGCATGAAGGCTGGCCTGTGATGGCACCTCGCGTTCGAGATCCTTGGGATCATGGATTGCAATGTTATATTATTAAGAGGCATTATGCTCGTAAGGTAGTGGAATATTATTTTAATCGTGGTGCCAAAAACATTATTAATATTCGTATGGCATGGTGTCAAAGAGAACCATCAAAAATAAAATTAAGACCCACACCAGAAAATGTCGTATTAGGTTTGGGTCATGTTTATGTACACCCTATCTTTAATCATAACGTACATGATTTTAAATCAATGAATCCGACTGATGGTTCTGAAGCAAAAGGTCAGCATGAAACTTCCGTAGGTTGCTATAAATATGTGCGAGAATGGTGGGAAAAAATAGGAACAAAATCTACACTAGATCAGCTATTCGATTATGAATATTGTTGTCCGTCCTCTACTGGACAGACTTTTATGTATATACCTATTGATGTTTGAGATTTAAAATGGAATATGAATTTACAAATAAATGGTTTAGAAACTCATCGACGTTTCCTGTGTGGGAAATAATTCTAAGAGAGTGGAAACCAGAACGTATTATTGAAATCGGTTGTTATGAAGGACAGTGTACCTCATATATGGTGGAGAAAAATGATTGGTCCGATGATGTTAAATTGTGGGCTGTTGATACCTGGGAAGGTAGTATGGAACACACAGATATCAATATGTCAGAGGTGGAAAAAAGATTTGATAAAAATATTGAATTAGCAAATAAAAAGGCCTCTCGTAAGACCAATGTCGTAAAAGAAAAAATGTACTCTCATCAATTTATGAGTGCCATGATGAATGGTTATGAAGATAAAATTGATTTAATATATATTGATGGTTCACATACAGCACCAGACGTCTTACTTGATGCCACATTAGCATTTAAGCTTATACGACCAGGTGGTGTAATTATTTTTGATGACTGGCATTGGAAACCTTGGGGTGATGAACGCTTTAATAATCCAAACAATACTCCAAAAGTTGCCATTGATGCATTCGTTAATATCAACTGGGATAAATTGAGTATAATTAACCTTGGAAATAAAACTGCATTAGATCAGTTGTTTATTAAAAAGAATATGTAAAAATGAAGCTGTTTATTTACAATCCTGATGTATCAGCTGAGCCTTTAAAGGATCTTATTATAACTCATCTGATATATTGTAATAATATAGAGATATATTCAAATGTATGTAATGCAGCATATTTTGATGACTGGGAAAAAGACACATTACATACTGTCTATAAAAATATTCCATCATGGCTGAAACATAAAATTACATGGATTGGTGCCAGAGATTCAGACAAATATGATTTTGATATGATATTTTTTCCTGATATAAATTGGCTTTCAAAGAACATGGGTGCGCCGTTTGTAGAAAAAATATTTAAAAAATATAAAAAAGAAAATATTGTTGTTCTTGATTCCAATCAATCTCAAGTTGCACACATGAATATTGCTAGAAAGACAATGTATTACAAAAAGGAAATTGGTGAGAAACATAAACACGTACATCCTATACATTGTACATTTCCAGTTTACAGGCAGAGATTCCCGAGACAGCAAAAGGAATATATTTTAGCACCACGTGATCCTAGATTTGAACCTAATTCAAATACATTCCGATCTGAACATTACTATTATGTTCAATATCTTAAGGCCATGTTTGGAACAACTACATTTTATGATAAGTCTGGATGGGACAATTTAAGAACATACGAGATTATAGCCTCACACTGTGTCCCATATTTTCCAGACATTGAAAATAAACCTAAATATATCATGAACAACTACCCGGTGGATTTACAGATAAAAGCAAATAAATTATTTGAATCCATCATTATCGGCAAACAAAGTATTTCTGTTACTCAGGAATACCATGATATAAGAGATGCATTTGAGGAGTGGTTTCATGATTATGGGACTAGTTACATATATCATAAAATGTTTCAGCCAACGTAATTTTTTGGTTGACATTGCAATCTAAACGTGATAGTATAAGGGAGAGTTAAATAATGTTGATAGAACCAAATGAGGAAAATATGGGTTCGGTTGAAAATAGAATGGAGGCTCTGGTGCGTAAGCATAGAGAACTTGACCAACGTATTATTGCAATGGAAGCTGAAAAGGCTCCGGATCTGTACATTAATACTCTCAAAAGAGAAAAACTTCTTTTGAAGGACGAAATCACCAAAACAGAAAAACTCCTTTTGGAGGGATAAAGTTATCTCCGCTTAGCTCAGCTGGATTAGAGCAAGTGCCTTCTAAGCACTAGGTCGGGGGTTCGAATCCCTCAGCGGAGGCCAAATACACGCCGGTATAGCTCAGCTGGTAGAGCAACTGACTTGTAATCAGTAGGTCCGCGGTTCGAGTCCGTGTACCGGCACCATATAAAGGAAAGGCTAATGGAAAACGATCCTTGGTGGGTTGATGACCCACATGATGATTGTACACATTGGATAGGCTTGATTTGAAAAGGAAAAGTATAAATGTGGGTTCTAATGGTATTGACTTATGTTTTTGAAATGGATGATTATAGATTAACAGAATTTAATCGCTATGATACTCGACAGCAATGTGATATTAACGTAGCAGTACTAGAGGCAACATTTCAAAACGGTGAGGTTGCCATTTGTTATTACGACGATTAGGACCGTAGCTCAATGGTTAGAGCATCCGTCTTATAAGCGGAAGGTCAGTGGTTCAACCCCACTCGGTCCTACCATATAGAGAAGTTATTATGAATGATTATATACCTGACAACTGGGTGATTATTAAATTTAAAGGCGATGATCCACATTATCGTGTTCTAGCAGGCTGGTCAGGAGGATATCTTGACCGCGATGCTTGGCGCATGAATAGCGGCATCACAAGAGTAGAGAAAGGTAGCACCACTTGGAAGTTCTACGGCTCAAGTGGTAGTTGCTACGAATGCGGTATGCATAACTATACACTGAGAATGAACAATGCCCATGTTTGGAATGAACTGCAAGAAATTCATGGCGACAAAGTTGAGATGATGCCTGAGGATACTGATTGGCTTACTGTTGACTGGATAATTAAATGACACTACCTATAGAAAGAACGAATGCCGTTTTGAATACTGAGAAGTTTTTGTGTGATTTGCTAGATCCGAAAAAGACACCAAGAGTGCCGAAAGAGATACGCAAGAGAGCGGCGAGTTGTCTGCGACATTATCCTTCCCGCTATAATATGGAATATATTAATGACAGCTTTGAGGAACTAAAAGGTGAGTAGAGATATTTGGCTAATCAGTGACACACACTTTGGCCATGAAAATATTCTAAAGTTTAGAGACGGTGGCCCTGATGGTCCATTGATTCGTGGTTCTATGTTTGATAGTGTAGAGCAAATGGACGAATATATGATTCATCAATGGAACACTTACGTCAAGCCTGGAGATATCGTTTACCATTTGGGTGATCTATTCTTTGGCGATAAAGATAAGTTTCTCAAGAACTTTAAGAAATTGCACGGTGCAAAGCGTTTGATTGTGGGTAACCACGATGACATTAAGTGGATCGCACAAAAAGAATTGTTTCAAAAGATTATGATGTGGAGAATGTTTCCAGAACACGGTTTATTGTTGACACATGTTCCGGTCCATGATACTATTATGTATGAAGGTCGCTTTAGGAACTTCCCTGGTACTCCGTTGAACGTGCATGGTCACATTCACCAGAACCCAAGTCCTACTGAGAACCACAAGTGCGTGTGTGTTGAACAGATTGACTATACACCTATTCACATTGAAGATGTTCGTGATGGAAGGAAAGTGAGATGAACCCAGGCAAACTAGCACAAGCAAGACGCTTTTTTCATCATGTGTGCAATGGTGGTCAGTTGACACCTGAAGATGTTTCTTATATGGTATCTGCTCTTGAAGAGGCTTACGACAATATAGTAATCTCAGAAAAAGAACACAAACAATTCGAAGCTCTTAAAAAGATTTGGATTCATTCAAGTCCTGAAAAAAGCGGCGCATACTTTATTTGTGGAGAAGCTGGAGAGAAAGACGGTATGGGATTACCAGATGGAATTCTTGTCTGTCCTACTTACGGGCTCGATGGCTTTGCTTACTATAAAAAAGACAAAGATTATTCATCACCTGGATGGTAAATAATATTAAGGAGAGGTGCCAGAGCGGTTTAATGGACTGGTCTTGAACACCAGCGAGGGGGGAACTCCTCCGTGGGTTCGAATCCCACCCTCTCCGCCAAATTAGGAGATTAAAATGTGGACTTTAGTTTTTATTGTCTTCATTGGCGACAAACTAGAGTCAACGGTGAATGGAACATATGAGACAATGTACGAATGCTTTGGTGCTCGTGAAATATTGTCAATACAAATTGGTAAAGGCGACGGATACTTCAAACCTGGAAGTCAAGCCGTTTGCGTTTACAGAGAAGGTAACTCGGTGTAGCGCAGTCTGGTAGCGCATCTGGTTTGGGACCAGAGGGTCGGGAGTTCGAATCTCTCCACCGAGACCAATAAAATCCGTCCTTGCAGTCTGCAGCTCTTGGAATGGTGTGTGACCCTCAGCACGTAATGAGGCACGGTCTTCCGGTGTACAGAGGAGATAGATCAGGGGGCACCTAGGAAGGCCCCCTGGTTGATTTTAATTTTTAAGGATTGCACAAATGATAGATTATGACTTTATAGAAATAGGGACATCAGACTTTGATACATGTATTCAAAGTTGTCAACCAGAAGAACGAGGATTATCTATTGAACCATTAAAGGTATATTTGGATAAATTACCTGATAAGCCAAATGTTACCAAAATAAATTGTGCAATCTCTTTAGATGGTACTGCCTATAAGGATAAAATATATTGGATCCATCCAGACGATCTTGGCAAGAATGGCTTGCCTTTATATTTAAAAGGCTGTAATAAAATAGGTGAACCTCATCTTCAACATTTAACAGATAGAGTAAAAAATACAAATGCTGTTGTCCGAGCCACAGAAATTAATATGGTTCCTATTTCATCAATTTTTTCAGATTATAATGTTGGCCGAGTTAAATTGCTAAAACTTGATACTGAAGGTGCCGATTGTGCTATTTTAAAATCAATGGTACCTGTATTGGAAAATAGAGAAAAGGAATATCATCCTGATGAAATCTTTTTTGAGGCTAATCAGTTAACACCAGAGGAAATTATACTTGAAACAATAGAAATATATAAAGGGTTTGGTTATAAAATGGTGCAGAGAACATATCAGAATGTTCGTTTATTGAAGGTAAAATAATGTCGAGTGATTTACATAGATATGCTTTAAATAATAATGGAAAAATGCTTCAAAAGTGGTTGCATTATTTTGACATATATGAAAAACATTTTTCCAGATTCAGAAATAAAAATCCAGTGATGCTTGAAATAGGTGTTCAAGGTGGTGGATCACTAGATATGTGGAAATGGTATTTTGGAGAAGGTTGTAAGATTATTGGTATTGATATTGAACCTGACTGTAAAAAATATGAATCCGATAATGTGGAAATATTTATAGGCAGCCAATCTGACCCAGAAGTGTTGAAGAAAATTATGAATAAGTATCCCCATATTGATATTGTGCTAGACGACGGTAGTCATTTCTCTAGCGATATGAAGGATTCCTTTGATATGTTATATCACCATGTAGATGAAAATGGTGTGTATTTTATTGAGGACACTCATGCATGTTATCTACCCATGTCACCGTATAATGGTGGGGTTAAAAAGGCTGATAGTTTTATGGAATTTGCAAAGGATAAAATTGATGATCTTCATGCTAATTCAATTAAGACCTGCATGACAAATACAATACAACGAAGAAAACAGATTATTCAATACGGACCACCAATTTCTGATATTACCAGATCAACTGATAGTATGCATTTTTATGACAGTATTGTTGTGTTTGAAAAGAGAAGACAGCCTGATCGCAGGCAAATTATTACACAAAGTCTCTGATGTTCTTCTCGGGAGGAAGTAAAAAGCGCCCTGGTCGGGTCGGCAGTAAGGGGAGGGTAAAACCTCCCCTATTTTTTTAGTCTTCTTTTTTCCAAATGGTCCAGGCACCATAGGCAATCGCGCCGTATGCTACCAGACTTGCAATTGGTTTAAAAATAAGAAATGCAACACCTGCGCCTACCAATACAGCACCGTCAAGTGATGTTCTTTCTCCTAGTCTTGCTACGATCCAATTTTTCATTTAATTTCTCCTTAAATTGTTAGAAATTTATTCATCATTTTTTGCCAAACACTACCATATTCAAATACCGATGTAATAATTGGTTTTTGGACTTCATTCATATTCCACCATACAAATCTCTTATAGGTTCTTGTATAATTGGTATTCATGATATCATCATATGCTTTTAAAAAATGAAGTCCAGAATTAATCTGGTGCTCTATGATAGTGTTTAACATTATTCCTTGGCCTTTTCTAATGCTTTAATTCTTTTTTCTAGTTTAGGCCATTCCTTAAATTCACTTAAATCTCTGGATGGATGTGCAACCGCTTCCAATTCCTTAATACGAGCTTCAAGTGTGTCAATTTTCTTGGTGACCTTTGGATAGCGTTTACGCCAGGCCTCTGGGTCATCCTGTAACCAATCCCAACCGAACCGATCAACCAAACCATCCAACAGTGCATCAAATTTGCTCATCAAGTAAAGTGCAGCGTTTGTGTTTCTAAACCATGCCAAAAATGCGGCACCTACGACCGAACCAGCGATCGCAGTATAAATCCACAGTGTATCACCAAACATCCTTGTGAGCATTTCCATCATGTTACTTTCTCCGTACATCTGATGTAATTATCCATACCATGATCTTTAGCACCGTCTAGGATACCAGATCGCCATCCACGCCATCTGTCCTTAATCATCTGCCATGTAGTCAGTTTACGAACGTTGCCATAAAAGTTAATGTATTGTAATGTGCCGTGGTGCTTGTATCCCATAATAAACAAAGGCACCTTGGTTACAATATCATTATTATTGACATAACGCATATGTGGTGTAGAAATGTTTTTGACAAATTTTCTGGTTCCTACTCGAGGTGAGCCAAATGTTGTCAACTGGGCAACTGCTTGTACTTCTTCAAACCGTGAAGTAGCAATCGTGGCCATAGCAGCACCTAACGAATGACCAGTAATGTACATTGTTTTGTTTTGATGTCCTTTGCTGTGATGCTTTACAATATCATCCCACAGTTTATCACATTCATTTCTAAAGCCTGAATGGACCAAACCGTGAGTCATAGCACCTCTTGGAATTGCATTTAAATCTGCCAACACATCACTTAGTTCTGATGGCTCAGTACCACGGAATGCAAGGACATATTCCTCTTTATTCCACACAGCATGACATTGAGCACCATCATTTTCAAAGAATTTATGGCCCGTATAACCCAAGGCCTTCATTTTTGGTTTTGCCTCTGCACCGTCCAAATATGCAAGTCCGGCTAGTTGAGCCATTTTATGGCAAACTTCTGTCATAGGTTCCTCCTATTTACTTTTAAGATATTTAACCACTTATATATGGTTCTTTTGGTCTATACCAAGTTTTTTGTTGGTGAAGTCTGCCTAGCAAATCATTAATTTCTTTCATTTCCGTTTGCAGTATTTCCGGATCCTCACCTTTCCATATTCGTTCGCTTCTACGACCTACCTTATTGCGAAGAGCATCTTCAATGATTCTAATATCTTTTACGGTTAGTGTGAACTGTGTGTTTGGTTTGGTCATTTCCTTCCTTTCATTAATTTAGCTTTTAGGTCATTCAGTTCCGTATCTTTTTTGAGCTTTTGGCTTGCTTCTCCAGATTTATTAAGGTTTGATTCTGTTTCCTTCTCCACCATTGACTTGGATTGTGTCGATGCAATTTTAGTGGGGTTTTTATCCCATCCTCTATCGCTTTTAATAGAGGCGATTCTTCTTTTGATATTAGATACTCGTATAGAGAACTCGTCTGACGCAACATAAGAATCTCCCTCGTCCCGTCTTTTAAG
>Ga0208917_1001357_pt1 | contig 12216 bp, 26 predicted proteins | sample DEB08_DNA_10_FD_185500 | JGI IMG/M metagenome (GOLD analysis project Ga0208917, IMG submission 185500) | Aqueous microbial communities from the Delaware River and Bay under freshwater to marine salinity gradient to study organic matter... | ecosystem: Environmental > Aquatic > Marine > Coastal ...
TTACCTTCAGGACGACATCGAAGTCATCGGTGAGGATTACTCATCATCAGTAAAAGTATACGGTTCTCCGTGGCAACCTGAGTTTTATAATTGGGCATTTAATTTACCACGAATGGGTTGGGAACTTCAACAAAAATGGGATGATATTCCTCATAACATGGACATCGTGGTCACTCACGGTCCCGCGTGGGGTCATTTGGACACCGTTGTTGGACAATCTATGAACTTGGGGTGTGAGTTGTTGGCTGAGAGACTAAAGGTCGTTAAACCAAAGATACACGTGTGTGGACACATCCACAGTGGGTACGGTTATAAGTTCCATGAAGGGACACATTACTTCAACGCTGCGGTACTCGGTGAGGACTATGTATTCACACAGAAACCGATGACAGTGGAGTGGGACCCTGAAACTAATGAAATAGAATTTGTTTAATCAAATTTTTTTATTATAATTGTAAAAAATAAACAACAATGAAGTATAAATTAGAAATGTATGGGTGGGAGGTTGAAGCGACTGGTCACTCACTAACAGATGAACAAGTTAAATCTATCCAAGATTTAATGGAAACCAATGGTGCTGACGAACTATGGGAAGTTCGTCATGATATCGAAATGGAAGGTATAGTGGATGACCTTTATAATCCTGACCTTTACCACGTATCTCGTGGATTGGACAATAGTGGTCTTTGGTTTTCACTTAAAGATGACAAGGATAATGAAGTTTTAAGCTTCGAACCGTCAGATATGGAAGATATCTACGAAATGTTAGGTGATTCTGCGGATGATATCCCTTATGAAGGTTATTTAGCAATACCAGGTGAGGGTGATAAGTCTGAGGTAGATAATATACTAGCAATATTTGATGAAAATAAAGGTGGTATTTGTGATTTTGAAATGTTCGAATCAGATGAAGTACCAACGGCAAAAGATTTCTGTATCCAACACGGGGATATAGGTACACCTGATGGTGATTGGGATTTTATATCTAAAGTATTTTACAAAGGTAAGGAGTTGGAAGTTTACGACCATTTAGACAATCGTGGTAAAGCTGCGACTGTTGAAATATACCGTAAAGATGGTTCAACAATTAGTTAAAGGGGATATATTAGAGGAAGGTCCGAAGGTTAAGAAGATTCACATCAATCAACACCATATTCGGTCCAATAAGACGAAGGAAACGGACCTTCCTGTAATAACCATTAAGATTGGTAGTAAAAACTACTACTGTAACGAAATAGAAATAAACGGTCCATCGAAACTATCTTACTGTGGGAGTGGTGACCAAAAACCCCTAATCAGTTGTGGGGCAAGAGTAATTTTGGAAACGACTGCTGAAGTAAAAATAATTGATTAATGAAAAAGATGTTAGTGGCCCTCGCACTTGGGTTTGGATTAAGTGTATTTGGACAACAGGAGATTAGAACTTCATTTCAAACCACTGAAATTGAAACCTCAGTGATGACTAAAAATTATTCTACAGGTGACTGGAATTTTTCTGACAATAACGATTTACAACCTTACGACGCGTTTTGGACATTCCGTTTAGGTGAGAATGGTAAGGGTGGTTATATATCTTCAGGTGATATTATTTATTCCGTATTTGATTGGGAAACCACAGAAAATGGGGTATTAGTTAATTTTTACGCACATAAAAGAAATGAGGATGGGACAGTAATTGTGGTGGTTAGACCTGACGGTAAAAATTCAATGACCTTCTTCTTACCTGAATCAAATATTTCATTAACTTTCCATGAACCTGTGAGATAATATGTGGCCGGATATTGTTATACAAATTGGATGGGTGATGGGTATGTTGACTTACCTATATTTTGAAGTGGACCTTTACCTATACAACAAAAATAAGAACAATGATTAACGAATTTTTAGCCAGTTACAAAGCCCTGAAAGGGACTTTACTGAGAACTTTAATATACACAATGGGTCACTTTATTATTGCTGCGGCTTGTGTGATGTATTTTACAGGTGCAGATTTTCAATCGGCAATAACAGATGCGGTTGTTGAACCTATCCTCAACGGTGTTTGGTATTTTGTTTTGGATAGGTTATGGATTACTAAAAAAGAGGAATAATGTTAGATTTAATTTGGTTATTGTTAACAGGTATTGCTGCAGCTACAGCTGGTGCAATTATAGTAGAGGTGTTCCGTTATGGTGCAAACCTTGAGCGTAGGAATAAAAGAACCGATTTGTGGGGAAGACCAAATAACCACATGAAAGATGATATGGATTAGTTATGATTGAGTTTCCGGTAATGGTATTGTTATTGACTTGTTTTTTAACAGGTTTGTTTATAATCTTAAAAGATAGAAGAAAAGAATGAGATTGTTAGGTTTTCTTGGTATTTTGCTTATGTTTGTAATTCAATGTAGTATTGATGAGAACTTTACCGTGAATGAAAAAACTGTTGACTTATCTGAGTTGGATAGTGTTGATTGTGTGGTATGGTGGGAAGTTCAGAACGACACCTTAAAGATTTGGACTGAGGAAGATGAAAGAAAAAGTGACATTGACCGTTTGAATTACATTCGTTCATTAGACACAACAGGATGGGAATAAGATGAAAGATAAAGTATTAAGATTTAACAACGACTGGAAAGGTCGTAGACTATACGAAGAGAATAAAAAGAAAGAGTCTGTTAATAAGACTAAAACCTTTAACACCAAAGAGAATGGGTAAATACTTAAAGCAAGGATTTGTAAGAGCGTTAGAGTGGCAACTTAATAGAGAAGAAATCTCCTACTCAAAATGGGTTGACCTAATGGAGGAGGAGTGTATTAAGAACTACAAAGAAGAAACCTTTAACACCAAAGAGAGATGAGTGATTGGACTTATGAGATAATTGAAATGAGTAATAGTGACAGCGAGTGGTTTGTTAAAGCAAAAGATGGAGTGCCGTCTATATTGAAAATTAAGTTTCAGAAGGAGTGTGAATTAGATAGAATCATCACCTACACTTTTAATGATGAACAAATTCTAAATACAACAACCTTTAACACCAAAGAGAAATGAGTGAAGTAAATCCAAATTACAATCCACAAGCAGATTTTGACAACTTTGGTGAAGAGATGGAACACATCGTTAAGACAACACCTAAAGAGGTGCTAAAAAAGGAGTGGGATAAAGTATTAGCAGAATATGGTACTGATACACACGACAAGATTCTATCTATGACTGGTGACTTTGTTCAGTCTAATCGTAGTGAAGGACAAACCTATGCTCATTATCACTATGATATGATGGCAGACTTTGCTCTACATATATTAGAAACCTTTAACACCAAAGAGAGATGAAAGAAAAAGACACTGAGAAGCCCCTAGTGGTAATAGTTTACACCTTTAACACTAAAGAGAGATGAAAACACCAATCTATATAACACGAACTTGGTTTAGAATATTTGGATACGGATTAAGTTGGACTAAACAACCAAGATTCTCCCATAGAATGGGTTTGAAAGGATTCAAGTTGTTTGGTTTGTATTTTGATTTTTTAAAACCTTTTAACACCAAAGAGAGATGAAAACAAATGTAGTAGCCTTGTGCTTGCGTGATTTAGAAGATTATGGAATCGAATCTGACTGATATGATTATCTGCTTGCTATTGGTGGCTGGATGGAACACATATCTAATATGGAAAATGAGAAAAGACAAATGACACTAACTATCTATAAATGTGGGTATTGTCAATATGACAGCTCACCCATCAAGTGGTACGGGAGTTGCTCTATTAGAAGCGACAAGCAAGCGACAAGCAAGCGACAAACAAAACTCATTGATTATGAGGCTGTTACACTCGATTTGAAAGACCTAAAATAAAAAAGTCTCAAAAATCGACACACATAATAAGAAGAGAAGAAGAAAAGAATATTACAATCTATTTAAATAAACTAAAATGATAGAGAAGGAAATTTTATTTAATCAAGAAAGCCGAAAGAAGCTTAAGGTAGGGGTAGACATACTAGCAGAAGCAGTATCGACAACACTAGGTGCCTCTGGTCGCACCGTGGTAATTGAAGACCAATACGGAAATCCACACGTAACCAAAGATGGGGTTACCGTAGCAAACAGCATAGTGCTTTCAGACCCTGTAGAAAACCTAGGGGTAAGCATACTCAAGCAAGCCTCACAAAAAACAGCAAGTGAAGCTGGAGATGGAACGACCACATCTTGTGTTTTAGCAAAAGCCATTATTGACGGGTGCTTTGAAAAGATTGATGATATCGTAAACGTAACTATGGCAAAACGCGGAATTGAAGACGCCGCACAGCAAGTAGTGAAGGTCATTGAGAAATCTAAAAAGAACATCGACCTCAAAAGACTACTGCAAGTAGCAACCATATCAGCCAACGGTGACAAATACATCGGTGAAATGATTTCAGGAGCCTACAACGAAGTAGGTAAAGACGGTGTAGTTATCATGGACGAGTCAACAACAGGCGAAGACTATACCGAAATAACTATGGGAACACGTATCATGAGAGGATACGGCTCACCATTTAGCATAAACAACATCAGGAAGAAATCCGTGGAGTTCCAAAACCCGCTGATTGTCATCTCTGACTTCAAAATAGATATGCACGAAAGACTGCACTTCGCATTTGAAGCCTCCATAAAACAAAAGAGACCACTTCTGATTATCTCCGATATGGACGATAAAGTAAAACTGTTTATTTCACAAAACATCAACCAAAAGAACCTCACTTGTAATTTCATTACACCAGAGGGAATGGGAATAAAGAAGTTTGAGCTCCTTCAGGACCTCGCTATAATGACGGGGGCTAAAGTTATCTCAGAAACCTCCGGAGATGCCCATAGCAACATTAACGCGTCGTACCTAGGTACCTGCCGCAGCATGGTCAGCACATCAATAGAGACAATACTCGTCTTTGATGAGGCTACGGAAAACCCAAAGAAAGAGGAAACTATAGAGTGGATTCAAAATGAGCTTAAGCACAGCAGAAGCACCAACGACAGATGGCACCTCGAAGATAGACTATCAAAACTCGCAGGAGGCGTAGCAACCATAAGAGTAGCCGCAAACTCCGAAGTCGAGCTGAAAGAGAAAAAAGACCGTATCGACGACTCCATCCACGCAACTCGTGCCGCACTCCAAGAAGGGATTGTTGCTGGTGGTGGGATAGCACTGCTTAATGCATACCAAAAAATTTCGCCAGCCGTCGTTAAAAGCGATGACCCCTCCTACAAGATAGGGTGGTCAATTATGATTAATGCACTACCCGAGGTAATCCATAAAATTATAAGTAACAGCGGCGAGCAGTCAGATGCTATACTCCACGGCTTAGAGGGTACGAATATAGGGTATGATGTTAAAAACCGTAAGTACGGAAACATGTTTAAGATGGGGATTATTGACCCATTCAAAGTAACTAAAAACGCCGTGCTTAACTCAGCTTCCGTTGCTGCAACCATACTCACCACTTCATGTGTAATCTCAAACAAAAGAATTAAGAAATGAAAGCAGTAGGCGATTACATAATAGTCATGGATAAAGAAGTTCAGCAGAAAAATACGCTAGGGCTCATTGTCAATGAACAGACAGATGACAATATCAGATATATCGTCGGTAAGGTAGTTACCGTAGGTGGCGATGTAAAAGAAATAAACCCCAACTCGCTCGTATACTTCGACAGGGTCGCAGGCTCAAGCTTCCGATTTAAAGGAGAAAAGTACAAAGCAATTAGAGAACGGGACGTGGTTATCACCGTAGATGAGGATACCACTATTTGATTTTGAACGACATAGAATTATAATGGAATCTAATTTCTCCTTTGGGGGAGAGGAATACCTCTTCTTCCCCGAGGGAGTTAAGTATTACCACTTATATCGTTCTACTCGTAAGCTAAACTCATTTGCGGAGCTAAAATACGTCGCAGAAAAATTTGTATACCTCAATCCCGATTTTGATATTAGCACTCTCAAAAGACTCTTTGCGGTACTCTCTGACCGTGAGTCGGGCCATGTCGTTAGAACATACAGTCAAACACGTGTAGACGGGATGGTAGAACAAGTTGCTGGTGAAAGAGTGACTCCCTTCTGCCCCCGTTTACGCAAAGTCATCTTTAATCCCTCAAAGGCTATACCCCTAGAAGAAAAACGAAAGATTGTAGCTAAATTAATATCGCAAAAAGAAAGACCCTTGGAAAGTGAAATTGACGAAGTCATCCAAGAGCTTTGGTTAAACAAAGAGAAAATAACCATTAAGCGTGTCGCTCAAGAACTGGGAACAACACACTATCTCGTACGGTGGTATTTCAATGAAGAGAAAATGCAAAGCATACGACAAGCCAATACTGAAATACGTAATGAGAACGAGATATCTAAAGCTGTAGAAATCATAGATAAGCTTACAGACGGAGGTAATAAGCTGAAGATGAGGCAGTTAAAGCAGCTTAGCTCTATACGTAACTACAGCAACCTAAAGGAAGCAGTTATTCGGTATCGTCAGAAACTCTAGAGTTCATCTTCTTGATGACGTCCAAGTACATCTTATCGCTAAAGGTTTCCTTTTTCGCTATAGGGTTGTACTCACGGCTTTCGCTAATTGTCTTCTCACCCGATAGTTTTTGGTATACGGTATAGCATATGCTCTTACCCTTTGCTGTAAGCTCATAGAGGTTTGCAAGGCTCCCACCATCGCCCCCTTTACGCCATAAGCGCACAAGGTTTTTGCGTTTCATAGCGATAAATCTATGCTTGTCCCAACTCATAGTCTTCCCATAGTAATTGAAGTCCTCGCGCTTAAAGTAGGGTAGGTCATAGAGGTAGAGTAGCATATCTAACTCTGTAGAGGTAATATCGTATTTCCTTCTAGCCCAGTAACTTACGACTCTCCAGTATTTTAGGTAGTTGTATTCGACTATACGCTGACCGCGTTTTATGGTCTTCTTGTTCTTAACTTTAGTAACTGATATCTTCGGCATAGGTCAAAAATATAACATTTCTATTTTATGTATCTTTGGTTCTATAAAACAATAAGTTATGCCATACGCAAAAGCTGGGGCAGCAAAAAAAATGCTCGCAAAGAAGACAACAAAGAAGTCTACCAAGAAGTCTAATGGTAAAAAGAAATAGTCATGCCTGACAATAGAAAACAAAATTATGTAAATAAAAGAGCCGTTAAAGATTCTAAGCAGAAGGAGTTCTTAGACCCTAATAATGTCTCTCCAAGTGGTAATCGCAGTACCTCAGAATTTTTAAAAGATAAAAAATTTGCTGCACAAATGGCCTCATTGGATTACGACGCGTCTACAAAATATGATTGGGCAATAAACAAAGTTACAAAGCCAAGCAGGGGAGCGCATTTCCGTTCTATTCAGAATAGCTATAGTACAACATCATCACACGAACGTAAAAAGAAATAGTCATGCCAAATTACAAAAATCAATCTCGTCAAGAATACGCGAGAAAAAAACAAGAAGAAGCAATGTCTGGATACAAAGTAACCGACATGTCTCCTTCAATGAAGAAGAAATACGCTTCTGATGCTAAGAGTGCATACGATAACGCTGCAAGAGACTATCAAGCTTCAACACAATTTGATAATATCTTGAATCGTTCTTCAATGCCTATTCAAGGTTCAGGGATGAGAGCTATGGGCTCTGGTATGCTAATGACTCCTTCAAAACCCGCCTACGACTCTAAAGGAAAGAAGATAAAAGGTCTTAAGTAATGGCGTCTAAGTTGAAGTCTAGAAATAAGGGTAATAAGATATGCGCTGCAGGAATTGCTTGGGCAAAACGAACATTTGACCGTTACCCAAGTGCGTATGCAAATATGGCAGCCTCAAAGTACTGTAAAGACCCTAATTACGCAAAAGATGCTAAAAAATAGGAGTTAGATAAAACCGTAATTTAGCGGTTCATAATTGTTTAACCTCTATTACTTTATTTCATGAAAAATGACTCTTTTGCTGACTTCGTATCGGAACTTGAAAATGCAGAACAACCAACGTGTAACATGGACAACCCCGAGGATTGCGAAGCTTGTGGAAGCTAATTAAATAGTTATGGGAGAGCTAAAAAAATGGAGGGAAGAAAAATGGGTTCGTATAACCACCACGGGTGCTATCGCCGGTGCATGTGGTACTAGCAAGGACAAATCTAATCCAGACAGATGTTTGCCTCTAAGTAAAGCTCAGTCCATGACTAAAGCGGAACGAGCTGCAACCGCAAGACGCAAGAAAAATAAAGGGAAGAAAAAGCAGTTCGTATCAAACACGGAAAAGGGCAAGGTAACTAAGAAACACACGAAGAGATAAATGGCAATCATTAATTCATATAGTGAGGATTCTACTATCCACGGTGAAGACAAGCTTATCGGCTCTGATGGAACGACGGGTGCAGATGCAGGTGTAACTAAGAACTACTCTGTAGATGCACTCGCTTCATTTATGCGAACTACAGGGCTACTAGGTGATGTAACTATTAGAAACCTAACAACGACAGGTGCGATATATGTAACGATAAATACGATTCAAGCAACTCCTGGGGCTTCAAGAGTATTAAGAGCAGACGAGCATTTTAATGTCATTACATTTACGGGAGGCAATGGCACTTATGTCATTGAATTACCGCCTTCTGAAGAAGGTCTTATGTTGCGTTTCAAAACTGACAATACGATAACAAATAGTAAAGATATCGCTTTACAACCTGTAGGTGGTGAGACCATTGACGGAGCCGTTTTATATACTATGGATAGAGGCTATGATGGTATTACTATTTTAGGGTTTCAAGGCAACTGGTTAGTAGTTCAGAAGAAAGATAAGTAAGATATGGCTGACAAAAGCAAAATGAAATGCAATGTCGTGACTAAAAGTGACAGAGCAGGAAAAAAGAAAATGGTTAAGGCTTGCGCCAGCGGAAAAGAAAAACTCATTCACTTTGGCGCTAGTGGATACGGACACAATTACTCTGACGCGGCTCGTAAGAGCTTTAAAGCTCGTCACAAGTGCGGTACTGCCACCAATAAGCTTACAGCTCGTTACTGGGCTTGTAAGAAGCTTTGGGCAGGTAAAGGTGGTAGCACTAAGAGTAGCCCATCAACTAAAAAAGGAAAATACTAATGAAGTCACGTGGATTAGGTGATAGCATTGAAAAGCTCACCAAAGCAACAGGAATAAAAAAGGCAGTGGATAACTACGCTGCTAAAAATGGTAAAGACTGCGGATGTGGCTCACGCCGTGACCGTTTAAATCGCATGTTCCCTTACGACTCATGAAGCTAAGCCGTACAGCCCAATACTATCGTGATAACCCCGAAGCACGAAAGAAGCACCGCAAAACCAGCGCCAAAGCGCAAAAGAAAAAGGAAGCGGTAAAAAATCGTGTGGAGTGTAATAAGTTCAATAAAAAGAATAAAAACTCTAAGAAGGGCGATAAGAAAGACTGTTCACACAAAAACGGTCGTTTAGTATTAGAATCACAAAAAACAAACCGAGCTCGAGGCGGAGGTAAAAAGAAATAATGGATTTAGAGGTAATAAGATTCAGTAGTCAAAAGGATTCAACAAATGGGTTATTATTCGATGTTACGGGAGGGGAAAGACATTTCCTCTGTTACACTCTTGAAGACGAGCATCGGAAGGAGAAAGTCAAGGGCGAAACTCGAGTCCCTGCAGGAACATATCCAATTACTCTCAGGACGACTGGAGGATTTCATGGAAGATATGTAAAGAAGTATGGGGATATGCACAAAGGAATGTTATGGGTTCGCAACGTGCCTAACTTTGAGTATATTCTTATTCATACTGGTAATACTGATGAGCATACAGCGGGGTGCCTTATTGTTGGTAATAGTCAACAAACGAATTTTGGTGACTCTGATGGTTTTGTTGGTTCGAGTACCTCAGCGTATAAAAGAATTTATCCGTCGATTGCTAAAGCCCTTGAAAACGGCGAGAGCGTATCTATTACTTATGTCGACTTTGATACTATTTAAAAACTATATTATGAAGTTTATTGAGATTTTCAAGAATGACAATAGCTATAACGAAAAAACCGTTATAGGATTTATGTCTTTTGCTGTAATGGTTTTGGTTATGCTTGCTGATGTAACTACGGGAGCATTTGGTGCCCACCTGCCTATTAATGAGTTTACATACAATAGTTTTGTTATTGTTACCCTTGGTAGCTTTGGCATTGCGGGTCTAGAGAAATTTGCCACTAAGAAAGAGGCGTAATGAAATGGCTGGTAAAGTTAACTCTATTGCTGTCATTAACGAGCTGCAGCGCACAATGGCACTTAAAGAAAGCGGTGCAAAAGGACCCTACTATTCTGGAAAAAGACACGCTGGTTGTGACGGACACGGTTGTCAGCCCACCTGTGGCTATCACGGATACTGTGATTATGAAGCAACACGACACTATCAGGCTAGTGAAGGACAGGTTGAGGGTGAACATAGTAAAGGTGAACGACACGATTACTATAGACGCCATATGCGACTCGGATACGATTATTAGTATCGTTGAGGTTCCCTATGAAAAGGTAGTGTATATTCAACAGGAAACTCTAATGCAAAAGGTTCAGAAGCGTATCGTACAGATACTAACTGTTGTATTAGCTGCGTTCCTTATCAAATTAGCTGTAAAAAAAATCTTTGAAGAGAAATAAGAGTACTGTAAATCATTCCAAAAAATGGTGTGCTATAAGACCCGTTGAATGCGATGGTAAGTGCGGTCAAATGAGGTGTGATAAGCGCAAGTAGATATTCATTATCTTTGCTTTAAATTGCATAATTCTTGGCTAGAATACAGACATATATTTCTGATTCGCTAATCAGCGCACAAGACAAGTTAATTGGTACTGACGCCGTTCAGTCACAAACGAAGAATTACACGTTTGAGGCTATAGGTGATTATATCAATAATAGCAATGTTGTATCTATACTTGGTCAAAACAATTATAAGTTTCAAGAATCGGCATCTGATGAGTCTACACGCTCTTTAGGTACAGTCAGTTTTCTCACCTATGGGGGTGGGGGAACAAATTTCTCTGACGTTACATCATTAGTTTTTAGTGGTCAAAATAGCGGAGGCATAAGTAGCTCGGAGTTTTTAAATACTTTCGTGCGTAAGGATGTCTTTATTACTCAGCTTGACAACTACGATAACTTTGGGATTTACAAGTTGAATTCTTTAACAGAGCTACCAAGTGAGCCAGGGTTCTTCCAGGCGTCATTAACACATGTCGATAGCAACGGTTCTTTTGTAACTGATAAACACTATGGTCTTGCTTTATATCAAAGCGCAGGCGGAGGGCTAACGGGCACGGTACAGACTTTTGACATGGAGTCAGAAGATGGTAGTCTGTTCACCATAGCTATAACTAACGCTGGTGTATTGATAGCAATACCTGAAGGTTCTACCGAGCCTGTGATTACTTCACCTCCTGTGATTACAGGTACTGAAAAGGTGTGGTATACATTGGGTTCTATTGCGGGTAGTGTGACGGGTTCACCAACACCTGAAAGAACATTCCAGTGGCAGAGAAGTCCAACAGGGCTTAACTGGACGGATATTACAGGGGCAACGAGTGCTACATATACATTGGTTGATGCTGATGCAGGACAGCGCATTAGAGTGGTTCAAACGGAGACAAACGTTCTTGATAGCGTATCGGCATTTAGCGACCCTACGCAGGCTATTGAAGCGAGCATCTTTAAGGATACACAATGGCAGAATATTACGCCTATTACTTGGGGCGCACTAACAACACAAAATTGGGATTAAAATGGGTACATCATTAAGCGGGTTAACACCAGCAACTACATTTGACGGATTACTAAAGGTCGGGGACAATGACCCGTTGACCGCAGACTTAAAGGCTATCTCTACGGGCGATGGTACGGATACTATATTGAGCCTAAGTGACAGCGCTTTGAGCATTGGCGGTAGCGTAACTGCAAATGAAGTTTTTACAGGTACTGCAGGCTTTTCTTTTTTAAGAACAGAGAACAATGCAAGAGGTGTTTTAAAAACATTTCAAGCCGATGGAAGTGCGAGTTTTTACAATTCTTTAAATATCGGTAGCAGCGCTTCGCCTATCTCAAGATTACAAGTTGTAGGAAGCGGTACAACAAGTGCGACCACATCTTTGTTGGTGCAGAATAGTGCGGGGACTCAAGCGTTAAAGGTTACTGATAATGGTGCGGTTGCAATAAGCAATGATGGCATTGTAATAAAC
>Ga0208917_1001363_pt1 | contig 12183 bp, 8 predicted proteins | sample DEB08_DNA_10_FD_185500 | JGI IMG/M metagenome (GOLD analysis project Ga0208917, IMG submission 185500) | Aqueous microbial communities from the Delaware River and Bay under freshwater to marine salinity gradient to study organic matter... | ecosystem: Environmental > Aquatic > Marine > Coastal ...
TGTATTTTTATTTATGGATGACTTGACTGATAACATAGTTAATAATGATGCCTATTACCAATATGCAGGTATGGGTCAAAAAAATACACCTGACCCTCCTATCGTACAATTAATAAATGAAAAGTTACAACAGTTTTTATATGACTTTACTAATAAAACAAGCTCTCAAATACTTACTGAGATGAGAGAGAAAGCTGGAATATCTCCCCAAGAACTGGGTGAAGGAAGTCGTGAAGCAGGTAAACAACTAACAAAAGATAGAATAATAGAATTTATTGAAACTAATTCAAGTGCTTCTGATGATTTGATAGAAGTTATTTATCCTGAACTACGATTATCTGGAATGACTGAAATGTTTCCAAGCACTACAATATACGAAAATCTTACTGGTAATCCAGTCGACCAAAGAAAACTTTTTAAAAATAGAATAGATGTTACTAATGTTTTGAAAGGTAATGTAAATGTAGCAGACACACCTACAAATGTAGTAGACACACCTACAAATGTAGTAGATGATGTAAAAACTTTAAACATAGATGATTACAAATCTTTTACTTTAGAGGTAACAGACCCTGCAGGATTACACGCTAGACCTGCTGCAGGTTTACTTAATGATTTAAACAATCAAGGGTTGAAACTAATTTTAATGGAAGATGGAGTTTTAAAAGAAGTAGGAATGACAGGTCTTTTAAAAAGAGGAATACCAGTAGGTGGTACTTTAGAATTATTTGTTCCTAAAGATTTAATAAGTATAGATATGGGTGATGGTAGTGATGGATACAAAGCACAAACTAGAGGAACATTAAGGGTTATGGATGATGCTAGTATATCTGTACACAGTGACAGGATTAGACAAATAGCACAAGATTATCACAAAATAATGGGATACTCTGACCCAGAGTTTAAACCAGCTATGATATTTAATGATGAGATAGGTGCAATAGCAGCAGATATATTTGAACAACTACCTATGTTTGATGACAATGCAATCCCTTATTACAAGAAGTTTATAGGGGAAACTAATATGCAATATCAAGTATTGCTAGATTCAGGTATGAAGTTTGAAATAGTAGATGTAGACCCTTATACACCTAATAAAGCTGGTCATCAACAAATGATAGCTGATATGGAAAATGGAACTTTAAAAGTATTAGCTACAGATACAGGTTTTGGAAATGATGCAACAGATGTAAGAAATCCTATGTTAGCTGAGTCAAGGTATCAAGATGTAAATGGAAGAGTAATGCTAGAGAATGATGTCTTTAGAGCTGTACATGACACATTTGGACATGGTATGAGAGGTAATACCTTTGGTCCAATAGGTGAGTACAACGCATGGTTAGCTCATAAAGAGATGTATTCTCCAGACGCTAGAAGAATTATGACTACAGAAACATTAGGTCAAAACACATATACAAATTATGGACAACACATGAGAGATGTAGATGGTAACTTAATAAAGGTTGGAGACCCCAATTATATTAAACCAGCTGATAGACCATTTGCTCCACAAAAAGTAGCATTGATGCCAGAAGAAATAATTAATGTTGCAGGTACTGTAGTAGAAGATGCAAGTGAATTAGTTGATACTGACAGTTTAAACAAGCTAAAAGAATTAGCTAATGCAGAACCAGAAGTTGTAGATAACATATTTAAATCTGCTAAAAAAGTAGTAGGTAAAACATTTAATACAGTAGCAGGTGTTTTAGACCCAGGTGATGTAGCAATAACTGCAGGAATAACTAGGTTACTACCTAGGTTAGGTGCAGCAGCAATAGCACCTGCAGCACTAGCAGCTTATGTAGGATATGAATTGGCAATACTTGCTATAGATGCAGGTCAAGCATACAACAAAGCAATAGAAAAACAAGGTGGTCCAAATGATTTTGTACCATCATTTATGGGTGGTAAAACATTGAAAGGTGAAGAACCAACTTACATAGACTACGATTGGAAACAAGTAGGTAAAGATACATGGCAAGAATTTGGTGAAGTTTCTGATACATGGTCGTTGTCATGGAAGATAAGTGAACCTATAATTGATTATGCCTTTGAACAGTATGGTAAACTACAGGAGAGTAGGTAAATTATGGCATTAACGCCACAAGAAAATAGACAGTTATTAATTGATTTAGTCAATGGTCGTATATCAAAAAAAGAATATGATGAAGTTTTATACAGTCAAAGAGTCAGAGATTTAAGAATAGCTAATAATCAAGCACCAAGTTTATTAACAGAAACAGAGAAAAGATTATTCACTAGAGCTGCACAATCTGCAAAACCAACAGTACCTACAGTAAATGACCAAGGTGTTATAGATGTATCTAGTATTGACACAACTACTAGAGGTTCTACTACTAATCAATTTGGTACACCACCACAGGATAAAAAAACAATTACTGTTACAGATACTAAGGGTGGTAGACCTGATGATTTTGTACCTGACGCAGAGGAACAAGATTATTTAAATGCAACTAATAATAATAATGATTCTGGTGATAATAATAATAATAATGATTCTGGTGATAATAATAATAATAATAATTCTGTTGAAACTGTTACAGAACAACCAGATGAATATGGATTTACTCCTTCACAATATAAAGCAGGTATTGCTATTTATAGAAAAGATGCACCTGCAGGTGGAGAAAGAGTATTTAGTACAGAATCTTTAAGACAAGCATTAGGTAATGGTTATTCATTAACTCCAGTAGATATTACAGAAGGACCAGATGCAGGTACATCAGCAGAAGAAGTAACTTCTGGTGTAACATCAAGTAGTGCAGAATTAAGTACAGGTTTTGTAGACAGTCAGATATGGGAGTACCAAGGTAACAAGTTTGTTGTATGGCAAGTTCCAGGAACTATGATGTATATGCGTTATGCTGCATCTGATATAGATTTAGATATGTTATACAGTGGTAGAGAAAGACCAGATGAAGTACAGGCATCAGATACTATGTGGACAAGCTCAGTATTTTTTGGAAAAGTCAACGAATTAGATGAGAAGGTTATTACTACTGGTGATAGTCCTTTTGTAGGGTTCGTAGAAAATTTTGAAAAAGCAACATTAGGTAGACCATGGCTCAAAGATGATGACGAAATGTTTTCATTATGGGTAGAAGGATATGTAGAAGATAGAGATATACTTACTGAAGAATGGGCTAACACAGAATGGTGGAACAACAGCACAAAAGAAGAAAGAGATTGGTTAGTAACTTCTAAGGGTAGAGGAATTGGAGATGCTGATTTTCCTGCTGATGCTAAAACACTACTAGACCAAAACAGAATATTATATTTACAAACTATGAAAAATGCTGGTATTGCTAATGCAGATACTATAAGAGATGCTAATGGTAATTCATTAGCTGAATGGTTTGCAGACAAAGTTACATTTGGTGAGTTTGATGCAGTCAAAGCATCAGAACAAATACAAGCATTGTCAGATGTAACATCAGGAATACAAGTGGATGAAAGAATTACAAACTGGTTAGAAGGTAAAGGTGAAGTAGACCAAACTAGAACAGGTTACGCATCTGCTAGAGCATTAGCATTAGAGTGGTTAGGTCCAGTATATGGTGCATTAGATGAAGCAACATTACAAGACTATGCAGGAATAATTAGAAACGCAGAGAACCCAGATGTAGGTGCAGACTTATTACAAGAAGAATTAAAATCACAAAGAAAAGTTTTATTTAACACAGACATCTATGACGAGAATTTAACTTATAAACAAATAGCATCACCATGGCAAAACTATTCATTTCAATTCTTAGGTGAAAGAATAGATGAGACTTCACAGAACTGGTTAAATGTATTATTAGCTAATGACCAAAATACAGCAGACCAAGAGTTAACAGCTTATGGTTTAAACAATAACATAGTAAAAGTTGTAGATACATTGTCAGACAATATTGCAAATTCTGTTGGTGTAACTCAAACAGGAGTACAGAGAGGATTTAGTACATAATGGCAAACATAACAACAGCTGGTTTAAATAATTTAAAAGATGCAGCTAAGAAAAAATATGGTAATTTATTACCAGATGAACTATTAAATATTTATGTTACATCATTTGTTGAATCAGGTAATGATGAACAACAAGCTATACAAGCTGTTCGTACATCTAACGCTTATCAAACTTATTATCCTGGTAACTTAAATCCAGATGGTATTACTACTAAATATAATGAAGCAGAATATACACAAGTTGTTGATGGTTACAGCAGAAAGTTTGAAGCTATAGGAATTAATCCAGATATAATTTTGACTAATGATAGAAAGAAACAACTAATAGAGAATGTTGTATCGCCAGATGAATTAGGAGCAAGAGTTAATACTGTTTATACAAATATACTTTCTGGTATACCAGCAGTAAAAGAATACTATCAAAGAAATTTTGGAAGAATATTGACTGATGAAGAAATAATAGCCAGTGCTATTGACCCACAAATAGGACAACAATTAGTAGCAGGTACTATTGCAGCTAGAGATGTTGTATCACAAAATGTGGTAAGAGCACAGATTGGTGGTCAAGCATTGTTAGCTGGAACAGATATATCTATAGAAGCAGTTGAAGCACTTAGGCAACAAGGGTTAGACCCACAAGCAGCAAGACAAGCATTCAATCAAGTTCAGAATATTCAACAACAAGCTCTGGCACAAGGAAGAGATATTCCTGATGTACAAGATATAGTTGAAGGATTACAGCTAGGTGATGTACAAGATTTTCAAACAGTCTCTAATATTCTTAGACAGCAAGTCGCAGGTAGCTCTGCACAAATAGGAGCTAGGACAACACAAACAGGTGCAGTTGTAGGTCTCATAGAACAATAGTTGTTTAAACTACTTGTATATCTGTAAATTATGATATAATAAATACGACCCTATTCCTAGGTCTGGGGGTTAAACTTGACCAGGATACATACGAACACTGTCTTGATGCCTACTAACAAGACATGGAAAATAAATAATAAGTAGATAAGGCTCAGTGCATTACATAGATGGCACTTGTAAAAAAATTATTTATAGATAGGAGACAGCAAATGTCTGAAAATATTGATAACACAGAAGGTTCAGTGGAATCTGACAAGAATTGGAAAGCAATTCGTGAAGAGAACAAAGCTCTTAAAGAGGAGTTGATTTCATATCAGTCCAAAGAGAGAGACAACTTGTTCAAAGAAGTTGGATTAGACAGAACTAAAGGTGTTGGAAAAGCTGCAGATTTGATGTACGAAGGTGACCTTGAAGCAAATGCTTTAAAGGAATTTTTGTCAGCAGAGTTTGGAGAAGAAGTTGTTAGTGGACAACAAGACAGTATTCGTAGTACAGTAAACGAAGGTCAAAATAGACTGGATGCCTTACAGCAAACAGCAAAAGCCATTAACGAAACTCCAAATATCACTGACCAAATAGCCCAAGCACAAAAAACAGGCAGAGTTAGAGACAGTATTGCGTCTAAAATGATGGCTCTTAACGAGCTAGACGAAAAGTAAGTCTAGGAGAAAAGCTCCTAGATAAAATTTATAGGAGAATAAAATGGCAGCTATAGGCTCACCAGACCCAATCTCAGTATCTGAGATTAACAATTTTACAGGTGAACTATTCAAAGTTGGTGCAAGAAGAACACCTCTACTATCCATGGTGGGTGGTTTAACAGGTGGTAAACTTCTTAGTTCTCCAGTATTCCAAACCCAAAAAGTGGATACACCTACAGTCAACAGCTATACAGCAGTTGCAGAAGGTGGAACTCCAGCATATTTTGGTAGAAGCAGAAGTTCAGCAATAGACTGTGTACAAATCTGGAATCAGGGTGTGAAGTTAACATACTCTGCTTTAGGTTCAACAGGATATTTGAACTCCCAAGCTATGGAATCTGGAACAGCAGCTTTTGAAGGTTCTAACCCAATCAATGATGAAATGGCATTTCAGTTAGAAGAACTACTTAGCAAAATCGCAAGAGAAGTTGAGTACGAATTCTTTAATGCTACTTTCAATGATGGAACAGATGGTAACCCAAGAGAAATGCGAGGAATCGCAGAATGGGTAGCTAGTGGAAATGGTTCATCAGCTTTCGCACATGATACAAATAATGATGGAACAGGAACAGCACAATCATTAGATTACACAGCAGTTTCTGAAACATTAAAACTTATGTATGATGCTGGAGCTCCAATGCAAAACACAGTCTTGTTCGCAAGACCAGGTTCAGTTCTTGATTTAAACCAAGGACTTGTTGCACAAGGAAACCAGAAGATGGCAGTGTTACCAAGAGATAGAAATATCGCTGGTATCAACATTGACACCATCATCACACCATTTGGAAACATGGGATTAGTAGTGAACGAATTTGTTCCTGCTGACCAAGCATTCATTCTTGACCTTGCATACCTAGATGTAGCATTCTTAAACATCCCAGGTAAAGGTGCAGTATTCGTAGAGGATACAGACAATGATGATGCAGCAGCAATCTCAAAGCGTGTATATATGGAAATTGGTCTTGATAAAGGACCTGCAGAATACCACGCAGTTATTAATGGCGTAAGCTAAAATATAATATTGGAACTTTAGGACAGTGCCACCACGCTGTCCTAAGTTCTGTTAGAATTTATAATTATGAGTAGCACTATAGGCAACCTAGTAGACAGAGTTTTCAGAGAATATTTAGAACCTAATGATGATATACAATCATTTACTAATTTAAGAACAGCAATCACAGATACAACTACAACAACTGTAGCTTATGAATCTGATTTTCTTACAACTGAAGAAGAAGATGCTATGGGTTCAGGAGCATTTATAGAAATAAACCAAGAGCTAATGTTAGTTCTATCATTAAATACAGCAGATGAAACCTTAACTGTTAAAAGAGGTGCAAGGGGAACAACAGCAACAACACATTCTGCGACAGATTTAATTAAAATCAACCCACCTTTTATAAGACTTAATGTTTTTAATGCAGTCAAAGACCAGATAGAGAATTTATACCCTACTCTATTTGCAGTAGAGACACAGACTATTACAACTGCTAATGGGTATGTAGCATTAACTGGTGATGATGACAGTAGGATAGTTGCTCCAATAAAAGCAGTATCGCAGTATCAATCATTATCTAGTGGTAATGAAACTACTGTACAATTTAGAGGAGTTTCAATAGAGTTAATAGATGTACCTACATCAATAACTGGAACAGGTAAAGTTGTTCAGTTCTCTGGCATACAAACTGGTGTTGATGTGCATTGTACTTTTAAAAAAAAGTTTGGTGAAATAAGTAATGAAGATGATACCTTATCAAACATAGGATTAGAAACAGAATATGAACCAATTATCATGGCAGGTGTTGCTGCTCAAATGATTGCAGGTAAAGATATACCTGCAGCAACCACAGAATATATATCAGATTCTATACAAGCTAGTGTATATCCTGTTGGTTCTTCTTCTAGTATTAGAAACTCATTGTTACAGTATCAACAAATACTGATACAACAAGCAAGAAAAGATTTAAGAGCAAGGTATCCAGAGCCAGTTAGTTTAAACAGCGTGGTATATCCTAGTGCCTAGAGTACCAACTACTGCAGATGTAACAAACCCACAAAGAAAAGGTTATGGGTTTAGATTAGATAATTTATTATTTAGAACTGCTGTATCTACAGACAGACCTTTAACTATTAGGACTGCAGAATTTCCTAATCAACAAATAGATTTAAGAACAAACCCAGAAGATATAACAACTAACATAGGTCAAATATTTTCTAGGAATGATTTCTCTGGTGGACAAGGATTAGATTACGCACACAAAAGAGTTAACACAGATAAAGATACTACTAGATTTTTTGATAGTAGAGGCGTAGATGTTTTTAATACAGATACAGAATTATCGTATGAAGTAACTTTGCTTCACACAATGGCTGATAAAGGTGTAACTTTTACTGGTACAAAAAATTATCTTGCACAAACAACTAATGGTTATCTTTATGTGACAGATGGAACAACAGTTTATCAATCTACAGATGAAGGTGAGAACTGGTCACCTATGACTTCTACTAATGTATCTTATGCTATACAGGGTATTGCAGGTTTTGGTAATAATTTATTTGTTGCAACTGGAGATGGTGGAACAAACAAGCAACTTATTTCTTATAACTTAACTACTGATACCTGGACTGATGAAAGTTTAGGTTCTGTATTTACAGGATACTTTACTGGTATATGGTTTAAAAAAGGTAGACTTTTAGTTACAGGTAAAAGCACAGAAGCAGAATACTTATGGGAGAGTGCAGCTTTCCTACACAACTTTAGTGGTGATTTTCAAATAGCTGATGCAATAATAACTACAGAACCTACACATGAATTTACAGATATGACTGATGCAGGTGCAGTAATACTTGCGTGTAGTACTGATGGTAATATTTATTCTTTAAAAGATGTGAGTGGAACTTTACAAGTATTAGGTCAATCAAGAATAGGTGACGAAGAAATACACAGTATTAATGCTTTAGAAGGAATAATTTTTTATGGTACACAAGAATATGGAACAAACATTGGAAGATTATATAGAAGTAATCTTACTGTTGCAGACAATCTATATGTACTCAATGATAGACAACTGATAAAAGAATGGGATGATGGTGTACAAACAGCACCACACGCTATGTTTGCTACAAGAGATAGTATTTTCTGTGGTGTACAAGAAAGTTCTAGTGAAGTTTATTTGTGGAGGTATTACTTACCAACTGCATCACTAGCTAGAGATAAAAAATTAACAGGACAAGGTATTGTTAGTGGCATTAGACAAACTGGTGGTAAGATTATCGCTACTGTTGATGGTGTTAATGGTGGTATAACTAAAGAAACAAACTTGTATGAAGATACTGGTTACATAGTTACACCTAATATAGATTTCTTTACATCAGAAGTTAAACAGTGGGTAGGAACAACTATTGAACATAACGAGATAGTTGATACCAGGAGAATACAATGTTTTATTTCTACTAGACCAGAAACTATTAATGATGAGAATGATACCAGATGGGAGTTAGCTAATGACAGTACCCAGGGATTTGGTGGAGAAGAAGTACAGATTAACAGAAACGCTAGATATCTTAATATGAAAATAGTTTTACAAGCTACTGATGATTTTACTGGTACACCAGTATTTAGAAGTGTATCTGCTAGGGCATTACCTAGACCACAATTAGTGGTAGTAGATATACCTGTAAATATATCTGACCAAATAGAAAGACCTAACAGAAAAAGGTTAAAGGTTAGAAACCTTGGAGAAGCAGTGTATCAAGAACTTAAACAAAAAGAAGGTGACAGCGTTACCTTACAGTTGTTTGACCCTCAAGAAACTATTAGAGGAGTTGTTGAAAGTGTTGCTTATCCTGTGATAAATGATGCTAATATAGGTTCTGTAACCCAATATTGTACTGTTAGAATAAGAGGTGTAAGAGCAGAAGATGTTGTATCACAATTTACAAATACAGCAGGAATTGGAACATTAGGAGTAGTAAGATTAGGATAATATGACAGCACAAGAAAGTAAATTAAGTAATGGATATGAGAGTACTATTACAACTGCATTGACTGCAGATGCAAGTGGCATAACAATTTCAGTAGACGCAGCACCTACAGATAGCACAAATACAGCTATCTCTGGAGCTGTTGTAATGTATTTAGTTTTAGACCCAGACAGTGATAGCCAGAGAGAATATGTAAAGGTAACTAATATATCTGGAACAACATTAACTGTACAAAGAAATATTGATACAGGTGGTGGAGGACTTAGAACTCATGCTGCTGGTGCGAAGATTAGACAAGCTGCACAAGCACAACACTTTGATGATATACATGACAGAGTAGACAAGATTATAAATACAGATGGTAGCAGTTTAAACACTGCGACTGGTGTTGTAAAAGATGAAGATGATTTAGTATCTGATAGCGATACACACTTAGCTACACAACAATCTATTAAAGCGTATGTGGATAGTCAAGTAGCTAGTAAAGATGACTTATCAGAACTTACTGGTACTACTGATGATGTTACAGAAGGAAGCACAAACTTATACTTCACTGCTGAAAGAGTAGATGACCAAGTAAATACATTACTCACAGCAGGTTCTAATGTAACTCTTACCTATGATGACGCAGCAGGAACTTTAACAGTAGCTGCAACAGAAGATGATTTAAGTAACAACAGTACAGATGATTTAGCAGAAGGTTCTAATCTCTATTTCACAACAGAGAGAGTTGATGACCAAGTAGCATCTTTGCTAACAGCAGGTTCAAACATTACATTAACTTATGATGATGCTGCTGGAACACTTACAATTACAGGTGTTGAAGATGACTTATCTAATAACACAACTTCTGATTTAGTAGAGGGAACTAATCTTTATTACACAACAGCTAGGTTTGATACTGCTTTTAGTGGTAAATCAACAACTGATTTATCTGAAGGTACAAACTTATACTATACAACTGCAAGATTTGACACAGCATTTAGTGGTAAATCAACAAGTGATTTGTCAGAAGGTACTAATTTATATTTTACAAATGAAAGAGTAGATGACCAAGTTGCATCTCTTCTTACAGCAGGAACAAACATAACTCTTACTTATGATGATGGTGCAGGAACATTAACTATTGATGGAACTGATACTGATACTGTATTAACACAAGAACAAGTAGAAGATATTGTTGGTTCATTGATTACTGCTGGAACAAATGTAACAGTTAATTATGATGATACTGCTGGAACATTAGAGATATCATCTACAGATACACAACTTACACAAGAAGAAGTAGAAGATTATGTAGGTGGATTAATTGCAGCAGGTTCTGGTATATCAGTAACTTATGATGATACTGCTGGTACATTAACTATTGCTAACACAGCATCTACAAGTACAGAAGAAGTACAAGATATTGTTGGCGATATGCTTGTAACAAATGGTACACATACAGGAATTACTTTTTCTTATGATGATGCAGGAGATGGTGCAATAGATGCAACTGTTTCTTTACCAGCATCAGATGAAATATTAGATGCAGATGGCGATACCAAGATACAGGTAGAAGAAAGTGCTGATGAAGATATTATTAGATTTGATACAGCAGGTGTAGAAAGAGCTACATTAGCTGGTGCATTAGACCTAACTGATGATGGTGGTGCGTTCATTCATAGCCAGACACAAGCAGGAACTTATACTATAGACACAGGTAAAGGTACTGTATTCGCTGGACCAATAACAATTACAGGAACAGTAACCAACAATGGCACAATGGTAGTTGTTTAAACATGGTAACTGTAAAAGTAAACACAATAAGCACAAGCACAGGCGATAACATTGCTATGCAAGTGCCTTTAAATTTAAAGTCTTATGACACAACAGCAAGAGATGCTTTGACATCTGCTGCTGGAGATATAATCTATAACACAACAGATAGCAAAGTACAGTTTTACAATGGCTCTGCTTGGAGTGATTTATAATGAGTACATTAGAAACTAACGCTATAGGTAAATACTCTGGTAATAATGTTTCTATTGATGATGCTTTAAATTTAAAGTCATACACTACAGCACAAAGAGATGCACTTACATCAGTTGCTGGTGATATGATATATAATTCTACAACTAATATTCCAGAAATTTATAATGGCACAGCTTGGGTTGCTTTAGGTAGTCCAGTAGAAATAGATTATTTAGTAGTAGCTGGTGGTGGTTCTGGTGGAACTAACTCAACAGCAGGTGGTGGAGCAGGTGGACTTCGTTCTACTATAGGCAACACAGGTGGTGGTGGTTCGTTGGAAAGTAAAGTTAAATTAAATTTGAGTGAAGATTATTTAGTTGTTATAGGTAGTGGTGGTGCTACAAACAGTTCTAATGTGCAACCAGGTAACAATGGTGGAACAACTGCTTTTGCAAGTATTGTTTCTATAGGTGGTGGTGGTGGTGCAAAAATAGGTACTAACAGTGGTAAAGATGGTGGTTCTGGTGGTGGAGGTTGTGAAGGTGGCTCTGGTGGAAGTGGAGTAGCCAATCAAGGTTTTGCAGGTGGTGCTGGTAATGCTGCTGGAGATGATGCTGGTTCTGGTGGTGGAGGTGCAGGAGCTGTTGGTACAGTTTCGCCAAATGCAGCAGGTACAAATGCCACAGGTGGTGCTGGTGGAGTAGGTGTT
>Ga0208917_1001378_pt1 | contig 12095 bp, 19 predicted proteins | sample DEB08_DNA_10_FD_185500 | JGI IMG/M metagenome (GOLD analysis project Ga0208917, IMG submission 185500) | Aqueous microbial communities from the Delaware River and Bay under freshwater to marine salinity gradient to study organic matter... | ecosystem: Environmental > Aquatic > Marine > Coastal ...
GCCGAAAGTCCTTGTTGTCGGACTGTTTCAAAACGTTGTCTCAGTTCCTCCACACGGGAGACGGGGTTGTATCCTCTGGCCATGCTCTCCAATGGTTGAAAGGGTCAAAAGTGCGATCTGACAAAGAACCCTCGGCTACCTCTGCTCTGGGTCTCCAGGTCCGAACTGTTGCATACCGAAGAGATTGAACGGCATAACGGGTGGCGGACATCAAGTCATCATTCTTTCTGACAATCTTTCCGTCCTTGCGGTGATAGATTCTGTATTCCTTGTACCAGTCCTGCAAATGATCGAAGACCTTCAGTCTTCCGGTTTGAAACCTTGTGATCATCGCCATGATTCCTGGTTCGACAGCAATTCCGCCTTCCGGATTGTGAAAGTGGGAACCCAAGAAATTGACTCCGGCTCTGCGATACTGATCAGCTAAAGCATGTCCACTTCCCTTGTCATGAATGCTACCGTCATGAGGCCAAGCTACCGGAATCCAGTTTCCTCGGAGTTTGATTGCTTCGGCATGTTGCAACATCGCTGCACCGGACTGACAGTAGCTGTCATAGAGATAAGCTGTGTCTGTGTCACGGTCCCAGGCTACCCAGATTGCTGCAGTCGGATGGTCGAAACCGAAGTCGATTCCACAGATCCTCGGCCAGTGTTCCGGAATTTCAAAGGCTCTGACTGAAAAGGATTCTTCTGCAATCGGAAAGACTTGTCCGCTTCCAAGTACCGGAATTCCCTTGGATCTCATTTGACGCTCATGCAACGGTAACGCTGAGAGAATCTCCTGTTTTACATCCTCGGATAAATGCGGAGCATCGTCCCAGGAAGCAGTCACCAGTTGCTGCGAAGGCTTTCGGTCATTCAAAAAGTTCTGAACAACTCCGGTTACTCCCCGTTCCGGTGTGAACGTCAGATAGACCGGACCTCCGTTCTTCAGTGATGCACGAAGTGATTGCGAGTAAATGTCCTGCGGTGGTTCCTCGTCCATCCAAACTACGTCTACGGCTACTCCCATCCAGGCAGAAGCACCACTGTCATATGATTTGAACTGGAGTCTGCTCTTTCCATTTACATGCTTGACCAGCACCATCCCGATGCCGTTGGGAACCCCAGGATTTCTTTCTGTCGATAGAATCAATTCTCTCGGAATGGCTGCCGTTCCCTGTGCATCCGGATCTCCTGGAGTTCCGAGAAGTTCACACTGAACAATGTCTCTCGTTGCATAGTGACTCTGTCCTGCGGCCCAGGCTTGGATCGGTCTGTCGAACCTCCAGCCATCCCACCACTCTGGATACAGTCCCGTTAGATGATATGCCATCTCTGCTGCACCACAGAAGGTCTTGCCGACCTTGTTTCCAGCCATCAGACAACGTTGCCGTGCCTGATTCCCAGAATCGTCCCTGCTCCGGTGAAACTCCGCCTGATACCGATACGGTTCGTAAGATAATAGCTTGTTGAACTTCTTGGCTTCCTCGTACTCCTTCTGGAGTTCTAGAGCCTCAACTACTATTTTTTCTTTTTCAAGCATTTACCGGCCATCTTGCACTTGCTCGGTGACGGACACGTTGCACACGGTTTGAACGCTTTCTTTGACGTTTTCTTTTTTCCGTACATCATTTCGTTCCTTTCGGTTTGTTCCGTTTTGCAGTCTTTGCTGCTTGTTTAAACGCCTTGTCTGTAGGTGCTCCCTTCTCTCCTTTCTTCCTCATGGGCTTCCCAGATTTCCGTTTCTTGTGAATGTTGTGATAGAGTCCGTGCTTCGATCCCTTGTGCATCGTTGCTCCTTGTTAAAGTCAACAATCCCGTTCGTTCCTCACGTAACTGCTTTCAGCAGTTCCACATCTTCCGACTCCAGTAGTTCGCTGAAGTCCGGTCTGATTTTCCCTTGATCCCACCACTGCGAGCACAGTAGCTTTTCTTCCGATCTGGCTGGTCCTTTTTAATCGACATCTTCGGATCTCCGAAACGGACCTTGATCACATTGCCTTTATCGTTCTTCACATAGACTGCGAACTTCTTCTTTTCCTTCGGTGTCCGAAACGGTTTGTTCAGACTGACCTTTTTCCCCTGGTACGTTGCCACTCCAACATCTCCGATAACGTTCACAAAGAATTCGATAACTACAGTCATTACAAAATTTGAAGAGACGCACCTTTCAACACCTTGCTATTGATTATCGGTTTGCCCATGGACCTCCAACAGATTTTATCTGCCGAAAAGATGGCTCGACTACCGAGTGCGGACCGTGGTGTCCAACAAAGTCCATGAACGTTTACGTCTCTACAATCTCTGCATCCTCTATCGATGACAGTCCGAGTAACTTCTCGGCTAACTCGTTGCCTAACTTCTTCCTCGCTTCCTCTTCAATCTCCTTCGGTGACCTCTTGATCACTTCCTGAGTGATGTGCGATTCGGTCTTCGGCTTGAACCCTGCTCGGTCCAATAAATCTCTGGTTGCATTGAAACGAGTCTTCTCATCTTCTGCAGTGAACGCCAGATCAACCATGTTCTGTAACGCATCGACCGCAATCTCTCCGAGATTCGCTCGGACCTGCAGTTCCACCAGTTCCCCATATTTCCTGTTCATCTCACGGATTGTATTGGCCGGAAGTCCGGACTTGTCCGATAACTTCTTGACTGTCAAACCTGCCGCTTTGCCCTGAGACCAGAGAGCACCCATCGGAGCACACTGAATCTTTCCGAACTTCTCCTTGATCTCAATGTCTCTCTGCTTGACTCGGTGTCTGGGGTCTTTCATGTTTCTCCTTTTGATCAATTTATATCAGTTTTGATCAGACCGTCTAGTAAAAACTCCCCCCGTGTGGGGGAAGGGGATGACCTACCACAGACCAAGGGCCGATTTTGTGACCCCCCATACCTTTTGAACCAGGGAGAAAACGAGGACTAAATCGGTGGTTTAATTGCTAATCGATGATTAAACGTAGCTATATGTTCACTATTATACGATATGGAACGCATACAGCAAGAACAGTAGTCAATGAAATCAGTGACTTGTAAGTTCTGATAAAGTTATCAGTGATAAAAAACGGAAGGGATCGGGAGGTACTGGAGGGATCGGGCAAGCTCAGGAGGTCGGATTTTGTTCCGGAAAATGGCTTTCCCAGCTTGTTTCCGACCTACCATCGAACAACCACAACCAAACTAATATATTAGTCTATCAATGGCAACCTGAGCAACTGCTTGGACCTGGAGCAAAAGACCAAAAAAAAATGATCAAGAATGATCAAAAAGTGTTGACTAGTCATAATGACAAGTGTTAGGATAGTTTTACTGATTCAATTCTGATCAGTGATTATTACCTTATTAATACGAGGACAAGATGAGCCCAAAACTCTTCTGCTTCTACACGAAGCATCCGGAGCATCCAGAGTGTGATTGGTTATGCTTAGTAACCGATATCAAACAAGCTCTCTTCTACGCTAATCATTTTCAGATCCCTCATTCCGGAGTCGGAACAGATGGCGAGTGTTTCTGGATCATTGAGCCAACAAACTAAAGAGGAACAAATGAAAATCATCATCGAACAAAAACAGGTCTACGGAAAGACCTTATACTATCCAATCTGTGAAACTGCACAGATCTTTTCAGATCTAACCAGGACAAAAACACTAGACCGTTTCCAGCTACATAAGATCAAGAGCCTTGGCTATTCCATTGAACTGAAGCAACCGGAGGTATCGTGGCAGTAGATCTAACAAAAGAACCGAAGATTTATCTATCCTTGGAACAGAGGAAACCGATCAGGGAAACCATGCAGAAAGCTTTGTCTTCATTAAATACTGATGATGCCTGGGCCTATGCTAGTCAATGTTTCGCTAGAGAATACCAGTACTACAAGAAAGCTCAGAGACTTGAGCGGACCTTGTTTGATTTTACTACTGACGACCAAATTATTTGAGAGGAACTATGAGCAAACAACTAATCAAACTACTAGCAGAAACTGGAAATACGAAACTGGACAAGACCAGGACTGATCAGATCTTGATTGCCGGATTGTCCCTTGCTCCTGCAATGGAGTCGGGAACTGAGCTTTGTCCCAGTAGATCAGAAGGATGTACTTCCGTATGTCTATTTGATCAGGGAAGAGGAAAGTTTTCTAACGTGAGACAGGCAAGAATCAAGAAAGCTCAACTGTTTTTAGAGAACAGAAGATTATTTCTAAGCACTCTGGAATCAGAGCTCGATGCCATTGAAAGGAAAGCAGAGAAGCAAGGGAAAACTCCTTTTGTTCGGTTGAATGTTCTTTCGGATGTTGCCTGGGAACTGGTAGCACCTAGTTTATTTAAACGAAAGATCAGGTTTTACGATTACACAAAACGATTTGATCGAATGGACCGATATCTGACAGGAAAGTTCCCTTGGAACTACGATTTGATTTTTTCGCGATCAGAGAAAAACGAGAGCTTCTGTTTAGATGTTTTGTCTTCTGGTGGAGTAGTCAACGTAGTTTGGAGAACGAGAGAAAGCATCCCTGATACCTGGTTCGGTTATCACGTGATTAAAGAACAAGATGATACTGATGTCTGGTGGCTAGGAAAGGTCTCTCAAGTAGGTGGAGCCTTCGCAAAAGGTAGCGCAAAACAGGATACAACTGGGTTTGTACTATGAGAGTCGTAACTGTTTCCTGGAAAGCAGGGAAATTTATTGTAACAGATCAAGGAATCGTGATTTGGTCCGGACCTCCTGAGCTATGGCACTTTCTACAAGATGCTATTCATGGCGCTGGAATTCGTTTTACTGATCAGCTAGCGATGCAAGAGTATTTGAAACACTATCCAAACTAACTAACTGAACCCTCTCCGGAGGGTTTTTTAATTTGAGGAACTATGATCACGATATTTTCAGAAACACATCGAGACGCTTGTTTGTACAAATCAAGAACCATGGACCAGAACGTCTATGATCAACAGATCGGAAAGTATTTTCAGTTTGTCCAGGACAAGGCAAAGGCAAAAGGCATCGAACTGGAAATCATTGACCAACAAAGCACCCATTCATTCCGAGCAGAAACAGATCAAGAATATGAATTTATTTTCTATGGAGTTCCTACTTTTTGGCAATGGATAAACTGATCTAACTATCCTGGGCAAGTTCTTCGGAGCTTGTCCTTTTTTTTGTGCTTTCTTCCTGGTATCTCCCAAAACTATCATCTATCGATGCTCAAATCTTCCGTCAGTCCGTTTTTCTGTTTCAAGACTAGTCAAGTATACCTTCGGAAAATATCCTGATCTCGAAAGATTTGAACAGAATCACAATTTTACTTGCTTTTCGTGGCTTTAAACCTGATTTGACCCGTTCGATCTTGTATCTCGTTTGCATTCGGTTTGATTCTGATCCGCTCATGACCGCAAAAATTCTCACTTCCGCTCAGGACCGCAAAAATTATGGCTAAAAAACCTTTGATTGCTTCGACCGACTGTCTGCAGACCATGACCGATGAAGATTTCTTCGGAGACAAAAGTCCTGGGGAATGGTTACGTGGAATTAGAACAGAACTCGGATTTACTCAGCAGGAACTATCAGATATACTCGGCTATACAAATGTTGAAATCAGTAAGTTTGAATCTGGAAACAGAAAATTCTCACAAGTGTTTAAAGTGGCTATGCTCCTGATGAAGATCATGTACGATTCGGAAGAACTGGAAAAACGGATCTTCGTTTCTCCACCACGGATGCACGATGCTTTGATCCAGGAAGCTACGGCTGATCGACCAAATGTGAGACTTTGATTTTTTTTGATCAAAAGTGATTGACAGAACTCCGGTTTCCATGGTATCTTCCAGATCAGACGGTAACCCAAAAGAACAGTACTTCGTTAATACAGTACTATTAATATGTATGGAACCGGAAAAACCCCGTTAAATTCCCTTATTGGCACCAATTGTCACCGTGACAGTTAGCGAGTAGTGCCATTAAGAACATTTAAAACCTCTCGTAGACCGTTTCTCGACCATTACCATGGTCTCTTCAATCATTCCTGACTCCAGTAACTGCTCCAGAATCTGAATTCTATATGCTTTCGGGATATGGTGACAGCTTCTGTTTAGTTCTCGGTTACTGATTCCATCCGGTTTCTCGGAAATCTTCTGATAGATCTTGTTGATCCGTTGCTCGTGCTTCGTTTCTCCCATTTCACCGGATGCTCGTTGACTTGCGTTTCGACACAGATAGTTCGTTAGTTCCACGGACCACTGCATGTGCTCTTCGGTGACATTCGGTAACTGATACTGATACCCACTGATAGCGACCAGGAGTGCAGCTTTCCGACACATATCGTTTGCTCGTTTCCACAAGTCTCTAGCCTTGTTTACCGGATTCTGTGATTCTTCCTTCCAGTGCTTCTGTGCTTCCCGTAGTACCTCATTGGCTGCTTCTGTAGCCGTAATGACTTGAGGCATGGGTATCGTTGCATCTTCTCCCATCGAAACTCTCGGTAGAGAATACAGTCTCTTTAATTGCTGGACCATCGATTGATTCAAAACAGGTTCTTGTACGTTCTGCTCCTCCGGTGATTCCTCTCGGTTTTCAAAGATCCAGAATCGATTCAGAAATCCATTTGATATCAGATCCCCGTTCATCAGTGGCCAGAATTGTTCTGGAGTACTCGTTCCATAGATCGTTACGTGTGGCTGATGAATCACCTTTCGTCCTCCATCGGTCTTTGTCCAACCGGATCTGTACGTTCCGTCAGAAAGACCATAGAGTTTCATCAGAAGTTCCAGAATGCCAACGAGATACGGAGAACTACTACTCAACTGAGTGCGTTTCAGAAACTTGCCGAATTCATCTAACAGAAACAGTAATTGTGGCTGATTCGATAACTGATCGACTACTCCGGCATCACTACTGATTTCATCTCCAGCAATCACTGAATCTGCTCCAGCAGCAACGAGATATCTATCGATCATTCTCCGACCATGTTCCTTTCCGGCAGCAGTCGGTGCTACAGACAAACAATAGATATTTGCTCTCATTCCGGACTGTGACTTGATTCGTTGTCCGACTAAAGAACTGATGATCACCGAAGCTGCAGAGATCGATAACAACTTCTGTCGTTTGTAGCCACTGTCACAGATCATTTCAGCCAGTTCTCCTAAGAATCCTGGAGGATAGTCCAGTTCTGGAATCGGTTCTGCCACTTCTGCTGGAAAACTTTCCTCTTCTATTTCTGGTCTCTGAATTCCCTGTCTCTTTAAGAATTCGATTGCTCTTTGATCTCGGAGATCGTTACTCGACATCGTGCCTTCCCTTTGTCCATTGGTTTACGAATGACTTCCAGTTCATCGATCTGACTATCGTTGACAAACAGATGTCCCTCCAGAACATCTAAGATCGCTTTGACTCGGTTATCGATATCAAACGACCTACGATCACCAGGAATCAGTTCTATGTGGATTCTGAGACGTTCTGTGGGGAAGGACGGGAGATTGAGATAAACCGCTTTCATCTCGATGAGAACTCGTTCCATTGAGTCCTTAAACTCCCGTCCTTTTTTTGACAGATAAACCGATCTACTACGGAAAGAACTCCGGTAGTAGGTGTTTACCGAGGGAGGAAAAGGTAGTTCAAAACTCAGGTTCATCGTCATCAGTATCCATCACCGGAACCTGTGACAGTTTCTCCTTGTACTTGAGTACTTCGATGTATCCGTTCTGGTTCAATCCGAGTTCGACTGCTACGGTTCTGTTCAATAGATCATCGGTATTACTGAACGATCCTTCCAGACCACTACAACGGGCTAGTCTTCCCAGTTTCTTCTGAGCACTCTGACGAGTGGTTTCACTAGCATGACCGATGTTGAAATTGTCCCAGACATGTCCATGATCGTTTGCTAACTTCATGTTCAGCATCCAGCCACCAGACTTCGTTGGTTTGCTACCGATGTATTGGATCTCGACCATATGCTCTCCTGGGGGCAACGGAGAGGTCTGAATCATTTCTTTCGGGTATTCGATTTCAATTGAAAATCCTAAGTCCATAGATTTCTCCTAATAACCTTTTTTTGAAAACCTTATGAATTCGTTGTCCTCAATGGAATGTTGAGGCACGTTTGCAACTATAAGCCAATGATCCGATATTTTAGCAGGACTGAACAAGTTTCTCCGAGAGATCGTGTACCAGAGAGTCCCGTCATCACATAAAGCAAAGACTGATAACTCCTCGTCACTACCACTCTGGTGGTTCGTACTGATCTGTACGATCTTTCTCATTGGTCTCCTAGAAATGGCTGAACACTTTGGTCCAGAAGTTAATGGAATTGATAATTGCTGGAGTCAGTAGCAGGAAAGCTAGTGAAGCCAACGTGAGGAAAACAGAAAATCGAAGTGTTGCATCCATTGCTACTCCATGTGTGGGAGACAGGGACATCGTAGAGGTGAACTCGTATTGATTAACCAGTAATGAATTCGGACCATTTGTTTAGGGAGGAAGGCCCACTGGCTATACCCTGTCTGATTGTTGGTTTTAGATTCAGTTGTTTTCGTCTATCCAAGCCATAAGATCCTTGTAGTGATATCGAATTGTACGAGATCCTATGCGTGTGAATTTTGGTCCTTTTTTTAGATAACGCCATTGGTGTAGAGTAGTTGCTTGGATACCAAGATACTTTGCAGCTTCTGACGTAGTTAAAAACTCTACCTCTCTTAATAAAAGTGTTTTCATAGCGAACCCTCTTCATTAAATTAGTCTGCTAAGTTTCTGGATTGATCCCACTCGTTAAAAGCGATGACGTATCTTTCTGCTGCTTCGACTAGATCAGCCGGAACCGAGTCCCTTCTGTCTTCCTGCACTAATCGCAGATACACCTGCCACGTCATCACGCTATAAAGATTCTGAATCTCTTGTAGAGAGACTCCGACTTTTCTTTCCATAATCATGTCTTCCAAATATCCTTCGATCATCGTTTCACTCCGGTTCTCGGCATCGGAGGACCAGCACTGATTGGCATACTGGCATTCCCATCGTCATCCATGTCTCCAGCTAGACCCAGAATGCTCTGGTAACAGTACCTCCGTGCATACGTGATTGCTGAACCGTCTCCCTGTGGATCATCCTTGTGTGTCGGTAACGAATATTCTGATACGATCCATTGACCTGATGAATGAGACAGTCTGGAGACCAGTTTGCTACTGGTTGGATGCTGCTGAAGAGACAGTCCATGTTTAGCGAGTACCGGAGTTGCTGCTTTCAACAAAGCAGACAGAGAAGTAAAACTGTTTCTAAAATGGGGATTCGTTCCGTCTTTTTCGACCAGAGCACTCATCTCTTCTTTGACCTTGGCTAGTGCCTTGTCCAGTTCCTGAGTCTCCAGTGAAGTAGATAAGTCTTCTGTAATCTTTAAAATGTTTTCACTCATATCTTTCCTTTAGTAATCGGTGACAGAAAAGGAGGACGGAATTCGCTAGACGATAGTTTTTCAAATGAATCTGTGACTGAGCAATCTGGAAGGCTTCCAGTAGTTCTTCATCGTCCCAATCTACTTCCATCTTCTCCGGTATTAACGAGAGATCAGAGGCTTTGAGTGTCTCCATGACCATTTCCTCCATATAACTCGGTCCTTTCATCAGTGATTTTGCTTTGTCTAAACTGATCATTACTGCTCCATCGTAATGGGTGAGTGACAGAAACCGACTGATAGCTTCGTAATCTTTCCTCCTTTCTTTAAATAGTTTTGAATTTGATCCTTAAAATCCGATGACTCTACAGAAGAGTCTGTCGGTTCCAGATCGATGAAATGTCTTTTCTGTAAACGTGTCCAAGGACTGCTGAAGAAGTCGTTGCTCTCCGGTTCAAAGATGATGTCGGATTCCGGTGCATTGAACTTCTGTCGGTTCATTTTGATCTGCTGAAGATCCTTGGAACATCGATCACAAATCTTCGCCTTGGAATTTTTTGATAGAACCCGTTGTTTACATCGGCTACATGGCCTATTCGGATTCTGTTTGTATCGTTCTCGGTCCCGAAAGTTTCTGACTAATTGTTTGCACTGATGGCTACAATAGATCTGGTTGGAGTTCTTCTGAATGAATAGCTTGGAACAAGTTGATACTGCACAATGGACCTTTTTTCTGTTCAACCACTTTTCGTTCTCCACTACTCTTTCGTTCCCTCTCTGACAGATCGTGCTACAGAAGCGTTTGTTTGGATGAACATCCTTGAATTTGCGGTTACAATGCCGGTAAGCACAAACCTTCTCTGGTCTTTCCTTCAGTCTTGCTGCACGATCTTCTCGTTTCTTCTTTAGAAACTTTTGATAGAACTTCTTACTTCCGATTTTCTGACATTCTTTGGAACAGTAGACATTGATATTCGTTTTCGGTTGGAAGGTGCTATTGCAGGTTGCACAGTTACTAGGTTTTAGCCTTGTATGTCTCCGTACATACATTTCATAAGTACAAGGATCTCCACAGTACTTCTGGTTATTGACTTTTATTGACATCTCCTTCTGGCATAGTTTGCACTGCTTCATGACAACTCCATTACGTCCTCATGGTAACCCTGGCTATAGATCTCTCCAGAGAGATACTGTTTGTAGAGTTCGACTGCCTGATTGATCTTGAATTCTGCGTTGTGCATCAGTTCATCGGATAGTTTGTAAAGAGCCACGTTGTACGGTGCTGTGTTTTCAACTACTAAAAATAAAAACTCCGGATAGTGACCGGAAACAGATTGATAGGCTCTTCGATACCAGTTGGCTTGAATGTCGTATTGATACCGTGTGACTGCTTTCTTGAATCCGTAAGGTGAGGCATCCTGAGCACTCTTCAGATCCACTACGAGGTGCTGTCCCTCGTCACTGTAATCAAGTCTCGCTTTTGCTCGGATACCGTTTTCTTCCCAAGTGATCACCTGTTCTACTTCTGCATTCGGAATAATTCTCCAGAACTCAGGATGTCTGAAAACTGACTCGGTCATCAGAACTACGTCTTCGTAATCTTCCTTCTTGAGTACCGTTCTTTTTTCTTCTGCTACAAACTGATCGTATTCCTCCCGTCCTGCCTTGGTTCTCCTGTCCACATTGGGAGCGACCACATACTTTTCACCGAAAGATTTTCCGGCTAACCGAAGTTCAATGGAATCGTGGATCGCTACTCCCTTTGCCATGGCTGGAGACGGATCTGACGGAGTAGAGAGGTAATGGTTCAGAGACTTGTTCAATCTCTTGATCAAAGACGCATTCAGTCCATCCAGTTCACAGTATTCCTCGAAGGACATCCGAGACGATCTCGGTTTGATCACTGTGTTGCGGAGGATTTCTGCAGTGGGGATTAAATGGGGGGATCTATCGTGGGTCTGGATACTCTTGATTTGACCATTACTGATCATTCTTCGGATCTGATCGACACTGACCCCAAGAGCCTTTGCGGCCTGAGTGGTGTTTAAAAGGTTGGTATCTTGCATTTCACTCCATGTTCTAACCGTTAACCGTTCACTCTTATGCAGCAGAGTGCATATCTGATCAGAAATGATTAAACGAGTCAACAATAAAGTGCAAAAAATATCAGAAAATTTTGATCTGTGGCGGAAGTCCCAGGGATATTCTCAGCAGGAGATAGCAGATGCCATTGGATGGGATCGATCTAAAGTGAACCGAGTTCTTCAAGGGAAACAGGATTCATCCTACTTTCTGAGCAAGATAGAACAGGTCTTTGGAAATATAGATGAGGTCAAAACGGAAGAAGTGATCAGAGATGATAACTATCGGCTGATCCGAAAATTTGATACCGAAGCTAGTGGAGGAGCAGGAACGCTGACTACCGATGAAAACGGAGAAACAATCTCTGTGATTACCGAGTGGCTACCAAAGTTGCCGGATAGCAATTTAGCCTTCATCACGGTAGTCGGTGACAGCATGTCTCCACTGATGGGTTCCGGAGATACGATTCTCGTTCATATGAACAGTGGCTTTCTCGGTGACGGAGTCTACGTTCTGAGACTCTGGGAATCACTACATGTCAAACGGGTGCAACGGGTAGCTCAGGATGAATACCGGATTGTTTCTGATAATCCGATCTACAAAGATCTCACGATTACGGCTGATGATAGTGACGGGTTCATTATCGTTGGAAGAGTAGTCA
>Ga0208917_1001380_pt1 | contig 12094 bp, 11 predicted proteins | sample DEB08_DNA_10_FD_185500 | JGI IMG/M metagenome (GOLD analysis project Ga0208917, IMG submission 185500) | Aqueous microbial communities from the Delaware River and Bay under freshwater to marine salinity gradient to study organic matter... | ecosystem: Environmental > Aquatic > Marine > Coastal ...
TATTAAGTGTAGTTGCAAGGTCAACGTCTAATGTATTATTAAGTGTAGTGGCACCATCAACATTTAGAGTTCCATTTACATCTAAGGTGAATGCTGGAGAACTTTGACCGACCCCAACATTTGACATTCTATAGATGCTACCAGATCCGGTGTATCCCCACAAATCCTGAGATTGAATATCAGCAATAAATCCTGGATTATCTGGATTTGGTACTGGAATAATCGTATCAGTTCCAAGACCAAGACTATTAATCTGAGTAAAGTTTAATACGGTAAAGGATTGTGCCGCACCGACAATGGGAATATAAACTCCTTCGTCCTGAACATAAATTCCTTCTGTAAAAGATGGTGTTACCTCAGTCCATCTAATTCCATATTCATCTCTTTGTAAATATCCACCATTTGCTCCGTGATATCCAACAGAGTCATAAATGTTTCTTCTAACTGATAGTGTTTCTAAATCTAAACTTAATTTACCTTGAGCAGAATCATTGAGAGAACTAACTCCAACACCAGGATTTACTGTTCCTATGCCAACAGTTCCAAGACCAGTGATTACAAATGTATTATCTTCCTCACTATTAAACTGAAACTTTTGTTGTGGTGTTGCAGTAAATATGCCAACTTTTTCCGTTCTTTTGTCAACATTGAAAGCAGTTCCCTTAACACCATTATCAATGCCTACATCAAATCTTGTTCTTACAAGTAATTCATCAATGTCTACATCCTTCTCAAATTTTGTAGGACCCTTAAATAATGAACTGCCTTGAACAGTTAAATTTCCACCGATGTTTACATTTTTGTAAAAAGTTACATCATTATTAAAATAAGTCTGATTTCCAAAAGTGTTTATATCTGCCATGGTTCTAGAAGAGAGCGTCTACGGCGGCACCGACAATTGGTATATTTCCAATTCCAGTCACAGCACCAACAGATTTGAGAACATCAAGACCAATAAATGAATCTGCGGTTACTCTTTGTACGAAACTACCAATGGTTGATTCTACAAGATTTCCAGAAAGTCCACCAATAACATCAACAGATTGACCATCAAATGTCACATCGCCATTCTTTGCCTTCAAACTGATATTTCTACCTGCTAAAAGGTCAATGTCATCATCAGCCTGAATCATGATATTGGCACCTTTGATTCTGATATTACCATTCTCCATGCAGGTAAGAGTGATATCGCCATTCTTTGCCGCAATTTGAATATCAATTTCGCCAGGAGAGTTTTTTCCTCCAGCACAAATCTCTATGGATCTATCATTGAGAAGGGAATACATTCCACTTTCAGAATATAAAGACAAATTAACGTCTTTATTATCCGTAAATCCATACCACTGATAAACGGCAGAACCATCACCATTCATTTGTGGATTATTAATATCTAATCCGTACTTATACCCCCACTTGGTATAGTCTCTACGCTCCCAATTTTGATTCGGTCTTTCTGCCATCTTATGTTACACAATCTATTACGCTTATAACTTCTCCTTGTGGAGTAAATGGTCCCATCAGAGGTCTTATAAGTGCTCCTATACCTGTGGATGTGTTGATAGTGATATTTGGTAATGTTTCTACCTTCACATTATTTATTGGTGTTGCCGATATAACTCGTCCATTATCAACGGTCAAACTATACTCGTTTCCGTTATCATCAATCGCAGTATCATCTGGCGAATATCCAATTCCTGGTGATAAAACAGTTGTATCAGTTACCGTATATTCATCATCATCTTCTACTGGATAATTCTCGCCCTCAGAAACGATATAAACACCAGTAATTTGTCCAGTATTATAATCAACAATTACTCTACCAACTGCACCATATCCAAGTCCACAAGAATCTTCAAAGGTTACGATTGGTGGTGCATAAGTATAACCAGAACCTGGATCAGTAATTTCTACTCCAATAATACTACCAGTTCTCGCAACAGAAGAAACAACATCTCCAAGACCCTCAGTATTATTGACAATTCCGCCCATAATTGCCTTACCAGCACCACCAATACCATTTCCACCAAAGAAAGATACGGTAGGACCACCACAACTTGATGGATCACCACAATCTGGTTTTGTATAAGGGGAAGTTTCGGATGATATTCCAGACAGTGCATTTGATATATTCATTGCATCAAATGCTTTGTCCATTGCACTAGTAATACCTGCCCTATTTTTTGCACCATATCCAATAGTCCAGGTTGGAATTACTTGACATTTTTCTCCAGTCTGATTACAACTGAAGAAAGCCTGAATTTTCTTGGCAATATCCGCAGACCCACGAAGGAAATCGGCAACCTTAAATGCTGGATCTAAAATCTTGGCAAGACCTCCAATAACAGAATCCAATCCAGAGGAAATTTGATCAATAATGCCATTGAGCAGAGAACCAACAAATTGTTCTGCCGCACATACACCGAAATTTACAACCTCTACAACTGTTGATTCTAGTAATCCTTTGATTGTATCTCCAAGACCATTAATAATTTTTGCGGCAACACACTTAGCAGCATCTTGCATGGATTTTATTGCTGGAACCATTGCCTCTTGTGCATTTTTTCCTGCCAAGTGGGCAAGAAAAGGGTTTCCAGATGATGATAAAACTGATGCATATACTGACTTATACAACTTATCTAAACCACTCTTCAATAGAGGGATCATTTCCTCATATAAAGATCTGAATAAATCTCCTACAAGATTATTTGCGAGTTTTTGTAATTTCTTGACAGCACTTTGAACATCGCCAAGAAAATTAGTTGCCTCAGTCGTTATTTTAAGGAGATTTTCTATGACACCGATAACTTCCGTAAAGAATGACTTATCACTTTCCGAACAAGTATTGGCAAGTGTTACTGTTTGTCCAGTTAAGGAACATTCTGCTTTGCCTTGTATGTTTCTTGGAGAAGGTGCTGCTTCTTTATTCTGACCGGCACATTCATTTGTATCTGTTTTATTATAAGGAGAATCTGATAAATTTTTATTATGTCCTGTTCCTGGTTTAAATCCCGTCGGAATACCATTAGATGAAACATCCAATGTTCTAGTCAGTGCCCCCATAATGACAGGAATTTGAGCACTGGCACCATCTAAGAAAAAACCCATTACGGTATCACCGGGTCTTAATCTAGTGCTTTGTGCAAAGTTTCCTCCACCAGTTCCTGATGTAGATGGTAACATTGTCAGTGCATAAGGCAAATCATTATCAGACAGTTCACTCTCTTCTGCTGGATGATAACCCAGAATTCTTACCTTATATCTGTCTCCCCAACCATTTCCATCTGCCTGTAGTGCCCAAGAGTTGTCGCCAGAATCCTTATCACTGGTGTTTACGGAAGGGATTTGACCCAACCACCAGTTAAAACCCTCCTTACCAACAAACCCTATGTTGCTGCTCATTTATGCTTTGTTTTTATTAGTATATAGACCATATGTATCACGAACGAGAGTCATGTAAGTATAAGATTGTCCACCTCCACTGAAATCAAATTCATGACAAAGATTTAAGATAAGATATTTTCCACTAATATGTTGATCGTATGGAGAATCTGTTTTATTGACTCTTGTTGCATATGGGAAATAGCAATTGATTGTATCTCCCGCAGACAAATTTACATTACAAGGAACAGTAATATTTCTAATCTGTGAGAACAAAAAATTATATCTCATAGATGATTTTGCCTGCCACTCTCTTGGATCATTATTTGCATCCGAAACCACAGTGTTGTCCAAACTTCCAATGTCTAAAATGTGTTCATGAACTCTTGAGGTACTATAAAATTCTTCTGGGATCTCAATGTCTTTGCCAAGATATTTTTCCAAATCCAAACTAACATTAATCTGCTCATACTTAAATGTTTTTGGATTGAAGAATATATTTTTTGAGGAAAAGACACCAGACTTCAGAGCACTCATCAGACTCTGATCTCGTATCGACTGTGACGAAATAATTCTAAAACTATTTTCTGGATCATCGTCAGTAATAACGTTAGTCTCCTTATACTCAAATAGAGGTTCTTGAGTAATTAACTCCGAAATTGCTCTAAAATTAAATCCTTCTTTAGTCTCGTAAAAGAAGTATCCAGGATCTTTTGAACTACTTGGAACAGACTTAGAAGCAAGGTTAAGTATAATTTTAAAAGGATCTCTACCAGAACCAGAAAATTTATATGGAAACTTTGTCGTGTCTACATTCAATCTATCATCACCAACATCAAAATAATCTTTTAAAATTTTTGCAACAGTATCTGATATTTGATTCTGATATTTTTTGTATATCTGTGTTCCCTGATTCTGATAAGAGTATCCAGACACAAGAGATAGTGCATAAGATTCTCTTTCGGATTCCTTACCAATTGAGGCAACAGCATCAACTCTTAGAGGATATCTTGACAAATCCAATCTTCCACTTCCATTCTCAATTACAAAATCAACTGTCTCATTTCCAGTTATTGGTAGAGAACTTAATACGGAACCTGGTTTTCCTTGTATATTTTGCTCTCTGCTAGTAGGAACATCTCCATCAGCAGCATCAACAACGACCATATTTGCCGTTACAATAGGAGAAAGTAAACTCTCAAAATATTCCAACTTTACTGTTTTTGGTCCAACAGTATCGGGAGATATGGATACTACCTTATTACCCTTTCTTATATTAAGTGAAGATGTAGATGATCTTTGTACTGATGACATTTTTTATACTGTCCAGATTTTTGATACACTTGCTGGTGATGACGAAGATTGGGAACCAGTATTATTATTTACCATAATTGTTTTGATTATTGGTGGTTCTTTTTGAATTATTGTTTGAGTTCCCATCACAAGTATTGTTTCTGTGGTATCTTCTTCATCATAATTAAATGCTAACAGTGGTTTTTCTTTTTGTGATGGAGATACTACTCTTGATACTTTTTTATTTTGTGTTGTTGTTTTGGTTTTTTCTTGTTTTTTTATAAGATTGGTCAAGTTTTCTGGACCAGCATTTAAGTGGTTTAATGTATATTGAGATCCATCTGGAGATTCAATAATAACTTTATTTCCATATCCATCACCTTGATCTGGTATGTATCTTTTAAATTTCAATCCACCAATCAAAGTAATTGGTTGGTTAGGATCTCCAGCATAATCCAATCCAGCATGTTTTGGTCTGCTTGGTGTAAACATACCAGAACTAAATCTCAATTGGTTTGGCATGGGAACCCCAGAAACTAATATATTATACAAAACTCCATTAGGTATTGAGTTACCTTTTGTTGGATATGACTCAATATGAATGTGAGACCCTTCTACTCCCACAGGATCTGTTCTTCCAGTATATCCAACTCTTCCAATAATATCATCAGTTTTTATTGCTGGTAATCCTGCTGGTGTTGGTATGACTGGTCCAGGAGGTTGTGCCTGTCCAGGAGATCTGGGTATTTGATAAGGAGATGCTGGTTGAATGGCGTCCTTCCAAGATTTTTTAAGTTCTACTATAAAATCATAATAAGATTTATTGACTTCTGCTAAAGTATCAGATGTTCCGCCAAGTATATTATAATTTTCAGTGTTTCCTCTTGCTAGTTCGGCAAAATCTACAAAAGCATTATAAGATTGTCTTGCTTTTTTGAGCTTTGCAGTTCCACCTGGTCTAGAAAAAGGACTGGTTACCTTTTCCGTTGTTATGATTTTTGTTGCTGAAGGATCAGATTTTATTGTTCCACCCTTAGACTTTTGTTGTGTTTCTGATGTTCCTGCCGTAGGACCACTTTTACTTGAAGAAGATTTAGAAGTTTCTGGTAATTGTTTTTCAAGGTCAGTATATGCCTTATTCAAAGGATCAATCATTCTATTGAGTTCATCAATTAATGTTGTTAATTGATCCTTTGTTTCTCCCAGTTTTGTTTTAGTATTTTCTGGTATTGAAGTAACAAAATTTTTAAATGATGCTGCCGTTGTTGTTATTGAGTTTATAATTCCACTACTAACCTCAATGAGTTTTGTTACTGCGGATGTAGTTTTCTCAATTATTTGAGGAAGATTATTAATCAAAAGACCAAGCAATACAATACCAAAAAATTCTTTTATTTTATCAAAGAAACTTAATGGTCTTGAAAGGATAGTATTCTTTATAGTCCCCAATGCATTTGGAGTTATTTTAGTTTCTATTCTTTTTTCTTTCTGAAGTGTCTTTTGTCTTCTTACATTTTCTAAGACAAGTTTCTTTTCACTTTTCCTAAGACTTATAAGACTCTTATTGTAATTAATAAGAGAACTTTTTATATTAGTGACATTTATTTTTAGTTGTTTTACTTCTGTAGTTTCCATATCTTATTACACGTAAATACCAAGAATTTCTGGAACTATCTGCATATATGGATTTGAATTATTGACTGGAGAACCTGATGGAGTTCTATTTGCCTTTCCGCCAGAAGATCCTGTTGTTGGTTGTTGGTTTTGACCTCCACCAACAACCTTAGTTCCCAAGTCTATAGGAATTGTTGTAATTGATGGTTTTTTCTTTCTTTCTCTTCTTACATTCACATCTTTTATAACAGGCATCAATGTTCTTGCTGCCGATGATTTTATAACTTCTTCTCCAGGAGAAAGCATCATCATATTTGAACTATTTTTCCTACCATATGAGTATCCACCTCCACCACCTTTGCCTTCATCAAGATTTTTTAATTTTAATTCAAACGTAAAATCATCAAGTTGTTTTTTAAAGTCTGATAAATTTTTAGTCAAATTTATCATAATATCTTTAAGTATGGCATTGCCCGCCAACATTTCTTTTACACCCGCACTGAAAGTGCTCCAAAGTCTTCCAGAATTATCATTAATATCTTTCAGTAATGGTCTGAATAATCTTGCCGCCGATGTCTTAATAACTTCTTCTCCAGGAGCAAGCATTGCAGGAACAGTATCAACAGCACCAGAACCTCTACCACCAACAGAACCACCCTGAGAAAGTCTTACCAGTGGGTTGAAGTTATATTTTTTTACTGTTCCACCTGTAGACATTCCTCCAAAAAATCCAAATCCCTCTTTTATCAAATCAAAAACAGATTCTTTATCTCTACCATATCCTCTTCCTGGTGGAAGAGTTGGAACAATCTGTGCTGGTTTTCCGGACACACTAGTTTCATAATTTGTTCCTGTTATTGCTTCTACATATTCTCTTTGTCTTTTTTCTTTTTGTTCTCTTAAATAATTGCCAAGAGAAATTGCACCAGCAGCAAGAACAATTGCACCAGCAGCGGTAAGAAATGCTGGATGTCTTAAAACTAAACTAGCTAATCTAAATGCACCAATTAAACTTTTTATAGTTCCAATCAGTTTTATGGCAATTATTCCGCCAAGTATTTCTTTCCAATACTTACCAACAAAATCTAAAGTATCAGATAGTTTCTTTCTATTCTCTTCATTAGACAACCAATCAAATGCTGTGTTTACAAGAATACCAGTTGTAATAATTCCAAAGAACTCCAACAACTTTGAGAATATATTTTTTACTGGTGCCGTTACCTTATCAAATGTTTTTGTTATGCCCTGCCCAAACTTACTCAGAGCCTCAACAGACTGCTCCTTTCTACTTGCTCGTTCTTTCTGAGTTTGTCTTTTAATACCACTAATTGCCTCCTTTCTTTCGGCAATCCTATTCGCAAAGTCTAGTGCTAATTGATTTTGTATTTCTACAAGAATTCTATTGGTTTCTTGCAGTGCTTCTGTTTGAGTTGACTCTACTTTTAAAGTTTGCTTTTCTCCCTGAAGAGTCTGTCTTCCAGAAAAACTGAATAATGTTCTTTTTAGTTTTGGTGCAGAAACAGTCCTAGCACCAGACATTACCGCAGAAGAGATATTTCTACTGCTTATCTTCGGTATTCCTGGTGCCCTATAGACCTGACTGCTAAATTCCACTTGATTGTTTTGTCTTTAGATTTTCTTCTTCAATATAATTTTGAAGCATCGTAACGTAGACTTCACGTTCCCAAGGAATCATATTCTCTAACTCTGTCAATGAGTATTTATGGTGCTGCATCAACTGAAAGTTAACATTATAGTATGACTCAAGATTGGTATGAGTCATACTCAAGTGAAAAAACTTACAAGTCCCTCCAAAACAACTTCACTCTCAACCTTTGTATTTGGGTTTTTGACTTTAACAGTATGAGAGAGTTTAGGCATAGTTACAAAGAAATTCTCAATCTCCTTAAACTGCTTCGTATTCATCTGTTCAACAAACTCTTTCAGTTCTTTTTTAGAGCAGTCAGAGGCATTCCAAGACTCTTCGCTATCATAAACAATATCAATACAAGAAGTAATCATTGTCAATGACTTATCCACATCATTATCACCATCGGCAACTTCAAAATTGTTTTCTACGAACTGATCCAACGAAGGATACTTAAGCTTCATGGAGAGATTATCATCTAACTTGATAATATTACTGTGCTTTGGATCTTTCTTTACTTTGATACTATCAAGTTCAATTTCCATCTGAACCGTAGTTTCACCATCATCAGGGCAGGTTACATTTACCTCAACGGTTTCTCCAACCGATTTGGCACGAACATTAAGGAACAAATATTCAATATCAAAAGTAGATAAGTCTTTTACTTTGACACCTCTAGTCAAAATACATTCAGAAAGAATCTGGACAATCGCATTAGAAATTTGCTTTGTATCTTCTGTTTCTAGTGCAATAATTAAAATCTTTTCTTCTTTTACTAGGAATGGACGATATTTAATCTTCTTTCCAGTTGATGGCAATTCCAACTCATATGTTGGTGTAGAAATTTTTGGTAAAGGCATAATATCCTATAGAATTTCAGTTGTGATTATTTATTGGAGATTTTAAAACTCTGCAGGAAACTCTCTACGGAGAGTATTCAGTCTATTTCTTTGAACTTGAGTTAATGTGTTTCTTCTTTCCAATACTTTGAGTTGTTGTATTTCTCCACTAAGACTTCTTCCTCTTTTCTCACCAGGCGGTTTTGGTCCGGATGGTTTTGTAGATCCCAAGTCTTCTTTGTAAGTATTATACCGATCATAATTCATCGTAACAGTAACTTGAAGAAGTTCGGATGGTCCATAAGAAACTGGTGTTGCAGACAATGATTTTGGAAAAGCATTGTAAAAATTATATGTTAAGTATTGTTTTTTAGTTCCAACATTTCTTTCAAATTTATATATTGACATTCCTGTTTTATAAGTGTCTGGATATTTAAATCTTCTATAATAACCCTTCTTTGAAAGCGAAGGATTAATTCCTGGATTCTCCAGCCTAAATTGTGCGTAGTCATTTGAAGGTGTATCTTGTCCAGAAATAAAATCCATCCACTGTTCAAAAATTCTTAAAGATGTATATTCAGAATCAATATAGTAGGTAAAATCAATATCAGTATATAATCTTGTGTGAGCAAACTCTTGAGTCACGCCCATAAAATTATCTTTTACTTCAGAAGTAGCAAAGGTTGATCCTGGTAAAGATGCAGATGAACAATAAATTGGCATATTGTCTTTATTTTTATAAAGTGAAAATTGCAATTTATTTAAGTCTAATAATAGATCACTAGGAATATTTACTACTACAAGATAATTATTACTTAAAGATAAATTACCAATCTTGCTTAGAGCATCTTGATTAGATACTGTTCCAAATTGTCTTAATAACTGTTCATTTTGGGCAGTCATCTAAATACCTTATACGAGTCTTACATTATTAAGTATTTAGATGTCATATAAGGGAAAATACCAACCTTCATATCCAAAAAAATACAAGGGTGATCCAACAAATATAATCTATCGTTCTCTCTGGGAGCGGAAGTTTATGGTTTATTGTGATACCAATGAAAAGATATTAGAATGGGGAAGTGAAGAAATTATCGTTCCCTATCGGTCTCCTGTTGATAATCGCTACCACAGATACTTCCCAGATTTTTATATCAAGGTGAAGGATAAGAATGGTAAGATTAAAAAAATGATTATTGAGATCAAACCATATAAGCAGTGTATAGAACCCAAAGTCCAAAAGAGAAAGACTAAGGGTTATATCTATGAAGTCGTTGAGTATGCCAAGAATCAGGCAAAATGGAATGCTGCCAAAGAATGGTGTCTAGATCGTGGTTATGAGTTTAAAGTATTAACTGAGAATGAATTGTTTTAATTATAAATAATGGTATATTACTAAAATATAAAAATGAGTGAATATTATACATACGCCTATTTGCAAAATGATGGGTCTCCATATTATATCGGAAAAGGAAAAGGAGATAGATTATACGATCATAGAGGTAAAAATTGTAACCCACCAAAAGATAAAAGTAGAATAATCAAACTAAAACAAAATATAACTGAAGAAGAGGCATTTAAACACGAAATCTATATGATTTCTATATTTGGTAAAAAGTGCGATAATACAGGAATTTTAATGAATATTGCAGATGGTGGTAATGCTCCTCCAACACACTACGGTAAAGATAGTCCAACAAAAAGACCTGAAGTTAGAGCAAAAATTGGTGCCGCAAATAAAGTAAGTTTAAAGGGAAGGAAAATCCCAGACGATATAAGAAAAAAGCAATCAAATACTTGGAAAGAAAAATTAAAAAATAATCCAAGACCTATGTCATATTATACTGAAAATTTGAAGAAAATGGCAGAAAGAAATCGTAATGATAAAGAAAAGCACAGAAGACATAGTGAAATGATGAAAGGTAGACCAAGTGCTAATAGAAAACCTGTCATTTATGATGGAAAAATCTATTCATCTATGACTGAAACTATGGAAAAGACAAAACTATCTCGTTATCTTATCTTAAAAAATGGTGGAATGTTTGTTGATAAAGAAGGTATTAAGTAATGCCAAGAAAAACTCTAAAACAAAGAAGAAATCCAACAGACGATAATAGTAATCGTGTGCGTGGTATTGTTGATGCCATGACTGGTGTTGACAATAAGGCAGATATAATGGATGCCATACAACAAACATTACAACCAAGCAGTAAGAGAAGTGTTATTCCTGGTGGTCTTTATACCTTTGTTTATAATGCCAAAACTCCTGGAATTATCTATGATCCATTTCCTCTTGTTGGTGTTGTAAAGGTATTTGATTGGGGATTTGTTGGAGTCAATTTACACTGGGGAGATGAGGAAGTTGATGAAAATAAAAGACAATATACTTGGGATCAAATTATTAGTCCAGTTTATGAAATACAACAAGAAGAAAAAGAAGATATGATAAGACTGTCTTATGGTGATTTTTCACAAAGTTCCTCTAAATAGTTAAAAAAGGATAAATGGCGAAAGAAAAAACACAAATACTCAGATATCCTTATGAGGCGTTGACTGATATTACTGACTATTTTCAGATAAATCTTGTTAGCAGAAAAACAAGAGTATCTGGATCTGGTATTAATGTGTCGGAAGATGAAGGTAAAAAGAATGCTACAAACTTTACTAACTTAATTGGAAGTAGAGGTAATTTTGGTCTCTCACAAGATTCTCCTCTTCCTAGAGGTCTAACTTCAGGAGGGTTAGCAACACAGAAAACAATATCTCAATCAACTAAAAAAATAGGGGATATAATTATATTACCAATGCCATCAAGCATTATTGATACTAATCAAGTCAATTATTCTGATGACTCTTTGGATGCAATTACTGCTGCCGTGGCAGGTGGTGCTAAGGATTTAATGAATGTAAGTTTATTTCCAGGAGATAAATTTAAATTAGGAGATGCTCTATCTGAAGCAAAGACAAAAATTGAAAATTTGGGAAAAACGGTATTAACACCTGAGACTAAAAATTTAATACTTGCAAATCTAGCAGCACAAGCAGGAAGTCTTGTTGGATTAACCAATTTATCACTTAATCAAGTTCTTGCAAGATCAACTGGTGAAATTGTAAATCCAAATATGGAGTTACTGTTTAATGGTCCAACTATTCGTAATTTTTCATTTTCATTCAAACTAACTCCAAGAAATGATAAAGAAGCAGAACAAATAAAACTTATTATAAAATCTCTTAAAAAGCACATGTCACCTAGAAATAATCAAGGTGTATTTCTATCTTCCCCACATGTATTTGAACTGAGATACAAACAAGGTGTAAAGGA